>Ga0207684_10000422_pt1 | contig 56225 bp, 55 predicted proteins | sample KBSK5501metaG_FD_184342 | JGI IMG/M metagenome (GOLD analysis project Ga0207684, IMG submission 184342) | Corn, switchgrass and miscanthus rhizosphere microbial communities from Kellogg Biological Station, Michigan, USA - KBS K5-50-1 metaG... | ecosystem: Host-associated > Plants > Roots >... | reverse complement strand
GGGGCTCGTGCCCGCCGCCGGCGGTGGCCGCAGCATCAGGATTGCGCGGACGCAGGGAGCGCTGGCGGCGCGCGCGATGGTCGTCGTCGCCAAAGGCGTCGAGCGCGTCAACATCCAGACACCGTAGGCCGGGTGAGACCGTCGCCCTTCTCCTGACCGGGCGCCCCGGCGTCGGCAAGACGACGGTGCTCCGAGCGGTCGCGGAAGGGCTGCCCCGCCGCCGTCTCGCCGGCTTCGTCACCGACGAGATCCGAGTGCGCGGCGAGCGCCGCGGCTTCGCCCTCGTGACGTTCGACGGCCGCCGATCGACACTCGCCCACGTCGAGCGCGACGGCCCGCCGCGCGTGGGCAAGTACGGGGTGGACGTCGCTACGCTCGAAGCGGTTGCGCGCTCGGCGCTCGCCCTTCGCCGGGGCGTCGGTCTCTATCTCGTCGACGAGATCGGCAAGATGGAATGCCAGTCGCCCGCATTCGTCGAGGCGACGCGCATCCTGCTCGACGCGGGGGCGCCGCTCGTGGCGACGGTCGGCCAGCGCGGTGGCGGATTCATCGCCGAGGTCAAGCGCCGCCCCGACGTGACGCTCTGGGAGATCACGCGCGCGAATCGCGACGCCATGCCGGCCCGCGTGCGCGACTGGATCGAGCGCGCGCGCTGATCAGGCGTGCGACGGTCCGGCCGAATCCTCGAAGCGCACCGGCGTCTTGCCGCGCAGGTAGTCGAAGTCGCAGCCCTCGTTGGCCTGCAGCACGTGCTCGAGGAACAACCGCCCGTAGCCGCGCGAGAAATGCGGCGCCCGCGGTGTCCACGCGGCCTTGCGCCTGGCGAGCTCCTCGTCGCCGACACGCAGCGTGAGCGTGCGCCGCGACACGTCGAGCTCGATCTCGTCGCCGTCCCGCACGAGCGCCAGCGGTCCTCCCACCGCCGACTCCGGCGCCACGTGGAGGACCACCGTGCCGTACGACGTGCCGCTCATCCGCGCGTCCGAGATGCGCACCATGTCCTTTACGCCGCGCTGGAGCAGCCGTGCGGGCACCGGGGCGGCGCCCCACTCCGGCATCCCCGGCGCGCCCTTGGGGCCGACGTGCTTGAGCACGAGCACCGACGTTTCGTCGATCGCCACCGCCGGATCGTCGATTCGCGCGTGCAAGTCGGCGTGATCCTCGAACACGACGGCGCGTCCGCGATGCGTCAAGAGCTGCGGCGAGGCGGCCGAGACCTTGATGACGGCGCCGTCGGGGCAGAGGTTGCCGGTGAGGATCGCGAGCCCGCCCTCGGACGCCAGCGGCACGCCCAGCGGCCGGATGACGTCGTCGTTCCAGCAGCGCGCGTCACGCACGATCTCGGCGAGGCTCTTGCCGTTCACGGTCGGCACCTCTCCGTGCAGCAGCGGCAGCAGCTCTCGGAGCACGACCGGCAGCCCGCCCGCGTAGAAGAAGTCCTCCATGAGGTATTTCCCCGACGGCCGCACGTTCAGCAGGAAGGGCGTGCTGCGCGACAGCTCGTCGAACCGCTTCAGCGTCAGCGGCACGCCGGCGCGGCCCGCGATGGCGAGCAGGTGGATCACGGCGTTCGTCGAGCCGCCGACGGCCATCAGCGCGCGAATGGCGTTGTCGAACGCGCGCGTGGTGAGGATCTCCGATGGCTTCGGCCCGCCCGCGGTCGCCATCTCCACGGCGCGGCGGCCGGCCAGCTCGGCCTGCGCGAGCCGCCGCGAGTCGGGGGCGGGGATCGCGGCGTTTCCCGGCAGCGTCATGCCGAGCGCCTCCGCCATCGACGCCATCGTCGACGCGGTGCCCATGACCATGCAGTGGCCCGCGGAGCGCGACATGCACGATTCCGCCTCGCAGAGCTCCTCGTCGGTCATGCGACCCGCGCGGCGCTCCGCCCACAGTCGCCACAGATCGGTGCCCGAGCCCAGCTCCTCCTGCCGCCACTTGCCACGCAGCATCGGGCCGCCCGTGACCATGATGGCCGGCACATCCGCGGAGGCGGCTCCCATCAGCATCGCGGGCGTGGTCTTGTCGCAGCCGGAGAGCAGCACGACGGCGTCGAGCGGATACGCGCGCACGCACTCCTCGACGTCCATGGCCATGAGATTCCGAAACAGCATCGTCGTCGGCTTCATGAGGACTTCGCCGAGCGAGATCGTCGGAAACTCCAGCGGAAACCCGCCCGCCGACCACACGCCGCGCTTCACCGCCTCCGCGACCTGACGAAGATGGGCGTTACAGTTGGTCAGCTCCGACCACGAGTTCGCGATGCCTACGACGGGTCGTCCGTCGAACACCTGATCGCTGAAGCCTTCGGTCTTGAGCCACGACCGATTCGCGAAGCCGTCGAGATCCATGCGCCCGAACCAGTTGCGGCTTCGCAGGCGGTGTGTTGTCATGTGTCCCTCCGAAGCACCGATTATATCGACGGAGGACTGCATGGCCCGGCTGGAGGGAAAAGTCGCCATCGTCACCGGCGGCGGCAGCGGGATCGGACGCGGCATCGTCCTTGCGATGGCGAAGGAAGGCGCCGACATCGCCATCCCCGACATTCAGGTGCTGAACGCCGAGAAGACCGCCGAGGAAGTGAAGGCGCTCGGCCGCCGGGTGCTCGCCATGAAGTGTGATGTCACGAGCAGCGCCGACGTGAAGCTGATGGTCGACCGCACGCGCGACGTGCTGGGCCGCATCGACATTCTCGTGAACAACGCCGGCATGGCTGCGCCGCCGGGCATGCCGTTCACGAACAACACCGAGGACGATTGGGATCGCGCGTTTGCCGTCAACACGAAATCGGTCTTCCTGACGTCCAAGGCCGTGGCGCCGTATTTCTCGGAGCGCAAGGCCGGTCGCATCATCAACATCGCGTCGATTGCCGGACCGCTGGCCGCGGTGACGATGCCCGCGTACAGCGTCGCCAAGCAGGGCGTCATCACGTTCACGCGCGTGGTGGCCAAGGAGCTGGCGCCGCACCGGATCACCGTCAACGCCATCTGTCCGGGCGTTCTCTACACGGAGTTCTGGCAAAAGCTGGCGCAGCACATCGCCGACACGAATCCCGCGTTCAAGGGCATGAGCGCGCGCCAGGTCTTCGACAAGCGCGTGGCGGACATCGTGCCGATGAAGTGCGAGCAGACGCCGGAGGACATCGGCAATGCCGCGGTGTTCCTCGCCTCCGACGAAGCGCGCTACATCACCGGGCAGGCCCTGATGGTCGACGGTGGGTGTGTGATGTGGTAGTGCGAGCCGAAGCGCTTCGAGCGCTGAGGCGAGCCTGGGAATTCGGCAGTAGTGCGAGCCGAAGCGCTTCGAGCGCTGAGGCGAGCCTATGAAAAGAGTGCGAGCCTGATGGACTTCGACTTCACCGACAAAGAAGAGGCCTTCCGCAAGGAGGTCCGCGCGTGGCTCGAGGCCAACGTGCCGGACGATCTGCGCGGCCGCGCCTTCGCGTCGTCGCGCGCCGACGTCGACGAAGTCCGCCGGCTGCGCGCCTGGCAGAAGACGATGTGGGAAGCCGGCTACGTCGGCATGAACTGGCCGAAGGAGTTCGGCGGCCGCGGCGCGAGCCTCACCGAGCAGATCATCCTCTTCCAGGAGATGGCGCGCGCCGAGTCTCCGCAGTTCGTGAACCGGGGCGGTCTCTCGATGCTCGGGCCGACGCTGATGAAGTACGGCACGCCGGCGCAACACACGCGACACCTGCAGAAGATCCTGACCGCCGACGAGCTGTGGTGTCAGGGCTTCTCGGAGCCGAACGCCGGCTCCGACCTGGCGAATCTCCAAACGCGCGGTGTGCTCAACGGCGAGCACTTCGTCGTGAACGGCCAGAAGGTGTGGACGTCGATGGCGCACGTCGCCGACTGGTGCTTCCTCCTCGTGCGCACCAATCCCGACGCGCCCAAGCACAAGGGCATTTCGTTCCTCCTCGTCGACATGACAACGCCGGGTATCACGGTGCGGCCGCTGCGCCAGCTCACGGGCGAGGCGGAGTTCAACGAGGTCTTCTTCGACAACGTGCGCGTGCCGCGCGACAACCTGGTGGGCAAGGTGCACGAGGGATGGGCGGTCGCCATCACGACGCTCGCCTACGAGCGCGATCTGCTGACCTTCATCCGCCACATCGCGCTGCGCAACGCGCTGCACCGCTTCGTGCGGCTGGTACGAGAGCGCGGACACGGCGGCGATCCGCTCGTACGCCAGAAGGTGGCTGCTCTCTGGATCGGCGAGCAGGCGCTGCAAATGAACGCCTATCGCAGCCTCACGAAAATCCTGCGCGGCGGCGAGCCCGGTCCCGAGGGCTCGACGTCGAAGCTGTTCTGGAGCCAGGTCGATCAGGAGCTGGCTCTGGCGGCCACCGATGTCCTCGGACCCTATGGGCAGATCGCGGAGGGCTCGTCGTGGGCCCCCGACGACGGACAGTGGGAGTTCTACGAATTGCTGGCGCGCGCGAGCGGCATCCGCGCGGGCACGACCGAGATTCTCAAGAACATCCTGGGCGAGCGGGTGCTCGGCCTGCCGAAGGACTGACGATGAGCGACCTCCTCTACGAGAAGAAAGACAAGATCGCGACCATCACGCTGAACCGTCCCGACAAGCTCAACGCGTTCACGGGCCCGATGATCGAGGCGTGGGCGAAATCGCTCGCCGACGCCCAGGCCGATCCCGAGGTCAACGTCGTGATCGTCACCGGCGCGGGCCGCGCGTTCTGCGCCGGGGGTGACGTGGCGCGGATGGGTCAGGGCGAGCCGACCCAGCTCGACCACAAGAACATGCTCTGGGAGGGTGTGCATCGCGTGCCGAAGACGCTGGAGACGGTGGACAAGCCCGTCATCGCCATGGTCAACGGCCTGGCCGTCGGCGCCGGCATGGGCATGACCGTGATGTGCGACGTGCGGATCGCCGCCCAATCGGCGCGCTTCTCCACCGGCTACGTGCGCGTGGGCCTCGTGCCGGGTGACGGCGACACCTTCTTCCTGCCGCGGCTCGTCGGGCCGGCGAAGGCGCTCGAGCTGCTGTGGACGGCCGACTTCATCGAGGCGCCCGACGCGCTGCGCCTGGGCATCGTGCAGCGCGTGGTGCCCGACGCCGAGCTGCGCGACGCCACGTACGCGTTCGCGCGGCAGATCGCCGACGGACCCCAGGTGCCGATTCGGATGATCAAGCGGCTCGTCTACCAGTCGATGAAGCTCGACCTGCGTACGCACCTCGATCTCGTCTCCTCGCACATGGCCATCGTGCGACAGACGGAGGACCACAAGGAGGGCGTCGCCGCGTTCAAGGAAAAGCGCGCCGCGAAATTCCAGGGACGCTAGGCGCCACGCGCGATCTCCACGACGCTCGCCCGGTGACGCCGGGCGAGGTTCTGATAGCCCTCCGGGTTGGCTTTCACCCAGTGCTCGGCGGCTGTCCCCGCCAGCGGCCCTTTCACCTTAGCCGGAGCGCCCATGGCCAGCATGCCGTCGGGCACCTCGGTCTCCGGCGTGACAAGCGCGCCGCCCGCGACCATGGCGCGCACGCCGATGCGCGCGCCATCGAGCACGGTGCTGCCGTTGCCGACGAGCGCTTCGTCGGCGAGCCGCGCCGCGTGGATCGTGCAGTTGTGACCGACGGTGGCGCCGCGCCCGATCTCGACGCCGGCGCGCGCCGTCACGTGAACCACGGAGCAATCCTGCACGTTCGCGCCGGCGCGGACGACGATCGGGTTCAGGTCGCCGCGCAGCACGGCGTTGTACCAGACGGATGCGTGCTCCTCCACGGTGACATCGCCGATGAGGACGGCGGTTGGCGCGATGAACGCGGTCGGGTGCACGTTCGGAGTTTTGCCTTCGAAGCTGAAGAGTGGCATGGGCTCGACCCTCGCAGTATGCTCGACGTTGGGCTTCATCTTATATGAGCGCACCCCGCATCGCTGCCGTCGGGACGGCTGTCCCGCCGCACCGCTTCACCCAGGCCGACGTACTCGCCCGCGCCGGCTACGCGGACGAGCGCCGCCGCGGATTCTTCGCGGCGAGCGACATCGAGGGGCGCCATCTGTGGATCGATCCCGCGCGGTTCACGCCGGACGAGAGCGTCGACGATCTCAACGCGCGCTTCTGCGAGGGCGCGCTGGCGCTCTCGGAGGCCGCGGCCCGTCAGGCGCTGGCGCGCGCAGGATGGTCGGCGCAGGACGTCGATTTCGTCGCGACGACGACGTGCACGGGCCGGCTCACGCCCAGCATCGACGCCCACCTCGTCGCGCGGCTCGGCTGCCGTGACGACGTGCAGCGCGTGCACGTGGGCGACACCGGGTGCGCCTCGGCGATGGTCGCGCTGCAGCAGGCATGGAACCATCTGCAGGCTTTCGGCGGCCATCGCACGCTCGTCGTCGCGGTGGAGATCTGCTCGGCCGCGTATTTCCTCGACGATCGACTCGAGAGCGCCGTGGCGCACGCGATCTTCGCCGACGGCGCCGGCGCGGTGGCCCTCGGCGGCGACGGCAACGGCCCGGCCATCGTCGGGCACCGCACGTTGTTTCGTTCCGCGCATCTGTCCGCCATGGGGTTCGAGTATCCGGGTGGCCGCCCGCGCGTCGTCCTGTCGAAAGAGGTCCGACGGATCGGGCCCGTGATGATGGGCGAGATGGCGCGCGTGCTCATGGAGGCGCAGGGACTGAAGCGGAACGACGTGGCGTACTGGGTGCTGCATTCCGCAGGGCGGCGCGTGCTCGATCGCGCGCGCGAGCTGCTCGAGCTCACCGACGCGCAGATGGCGCATCCGCGCGCGGTGCTGCGTGAACACGGCAACATGTCCTCTGCGACGATCCTCTTCGTCCTCGAGCGTCTGCTGCGTCTCGAGCATCCCGTGCCCGGGGACTGGGGGCTCATGATCGGCCTCGGTCCCGGCTTCGCCGCCGAAGGCGCGCTCCTGCGCTGGTGATGCGTCGAGCGGCCGGCGCGCGTGAGCACCTCGACGGCCGCGTGCCCCCGGCGGACCTCGCCGCGACCCTCGCCGACCTCGATCGTCTCAATGCCTGGTTCGGCGGCCACGCGCTGTCGCTCGCTCGCGTGCGCCGCGTCGCGGCGGTCACGTCACTCGCCCGCACGCTGCGTGTGGTCGATGTGGGTGGTGGCGACGGGGCCTTCGCGCGCCGGGTCGCGCGCTGGGCCCGCCGCGCCGGCCGGCGCGTGCACGTGCTCGTGGTCGACGCCGACGAGGCGACCACGCGCCTGGCGTCGGCCGCGTGCGCCGACGATCGCGAGATCACGGTCGTCCGCGCCGATGCGCGGGCGTTGCCGTGCGCGTCGAGCACCGCCGACGTGGTCCACGCCGGCCTCACCCTGCATCATCTAGAGCCCGACGCCGCGGTGCGGGCGTTGCGCGAGATGCGGCGGATTTGTCGCGGACGGCTCGTGGTCAACGACCTGGCCCGTACGCCGCTGGCGCTGGCCCTCGTGTGGCTGGCGACTCGCGTGCTTGTCATGCATCCGATCTCGCGTCACGACGGACCGATGTCCGTGCGCCGCGCGTATGCGCCGGGCGAGCTCGGCGACCTGCTCGGTGCCGCGGGCGTCGCCCGAGCGACGTTCACGCGCTATCCATGGCTGGCCCGACTCGTCGTGGAGGCCAGCTGACCGTGGCCGCCGACGTCGTGGTCGTCGGCGCCGGACCCGCGGGCGCCGCCACGGCCATCCTGCTCGCCGAGCACGGTCTCGCGGTGACGGTGCTGGAGCGTGGTCCGCGCGCGCGCCCGAAGGTGTGTGGCGAGTATCTCAGCCCGGAAGGTGGCCGTGTGCTCGATCGGCTCGGCGTGCTCAAGGCGGTCGACGCGGGGGGCGCGGTGGCGTTGGCCGGCATGCGGATCACCGCGCCCGACGGCACCGTGCTCGACGCGCGCTACGGGAAGGTCGGCGGCTTCCGCCCCTACCGGGAGCACGCCATCGGCGTCTCGCGCGCCACGCTCGACGGCGCCCTGCTCGATCGCGTGCGCGCGCTGCCCGTCGACATGCGCGCGGGCGTCCGCGTCACCGACGTCATCGTCGAGCGCGGTCGGGTCGTCGGCGTCGTCGGGATGGACGCTGCGGGCGCGCGCGTGGAGGCTCGAGGACGCGTCGTCATCGCTGCCGATGGGCGCGCCTCGGTGATCGTGCAGCGCCTCGGCTGCCGCCGTCCGCACCGGCTCGCCCGGATGGCGCTCGTCACCTACGTCGGCGGGGTGCCCGACTGCCGCGACGTCGGCGAGATCTTCGTCGATCCGCCCGACTACGCGATCCTGAACCCGCTCGCGCCCCACCGCGCCAACCTCAGTCTCGTCGTGCCGCTGGCTGACGCCGTTCCCTGGCGGGCGCGTCTCGAGGATTTCTTTGCCGCGCGGGTGAAGCAGCTGCCCCACCTCGCACGACGGCTGGTCGGCGCCGATCGCGTCGGGCCGATCGCGTCGCTGGGACCGCTCGCGTATCGCGTGGCGCCGCCGCGCGAGGGCGGTGTGCTGTTCGTCGGCGACGCCGCCGGCTTCTACGACCCGTTCACGGGCGAGGGAATCTTCACCGCGCTGCGCTCGGCCGAGCTGGCGGCGGAGACGGTCGTGAGCGCCCTGCGCGCCGGCGACGTCTCCGGGGCCGCGCTGAGCGCGTACGAGCGCGCGCGCCGGGCCGCGTTCGCCGACAAGGCGCGGGTCACACGAATACTGCAAGCGCTGATCGCGCGGCGCCGGCTCGCGAATCTCGCCGCGCGGTGGCTGGCCGGGCGTCCCCGCGTGCTGACGGCTCTTCTCGGCGTCATCGGCGACTACGTGCCGCCGAGCGCGCTGCCGCGCCTGCTGTTGTCGTAGAATCGGCGCCCATGGCCTCGCGACGCTCCGACAATCTGCCGCGCCGGTTCGCCAAGATCTACACCGCCGCCATCACGGACGTTCTCGACGAGATGGGCCTGCTCCGACAGACGCTGCCGCACGCCATCCAGCCGCTGACGCCGGAGATGCGGCTGGCCGGCTACGCGTTCACCGCGCGGGGCCGCACGCATCGCGGCACGCCGCGCGACCGCGATGCCACGCTGCGGAAGTTTCTTGCCATGCTCGGCGCCGTCCCCGCCGAGTCGGTGCTGGTGCTCGCTGCCAACGACAACGAGGCGGCGCACTTCGGCGAGCTGTCGGCGGAGTGGTTCCGCGCGCGCCGGATCCGCGGCGCGGTGATCGACGGCAGCACACGCGACGCCGCCTCGATCGCCCGCGCGCGCTTTCCGACGTTCGTACGATATCGCAGCCCTCAGGATTCGGTGCCGCGGTGGCGCGTGACGGACTGGGGGCAGCCGCTCACGCTCGGGGGCGTCCGCGTGAGCCTCGGCGACATCGTCGTCGGCGATCTCGACGGCGTGGTGGTGGTGCCGCGGCGCGTGGCCTACGAAGTGCTCGAGAGGTGCGAACGGCTGGTGGGCACCGAGAACAAGGTGCGCGTGGCGGTCAAGCGCGGCATGACGCCGCTGGCCGCGTACGAGAAGTTCGGGGCGTTCTAGTGACATGGGGGGCCCCGAAATGGCCCCCTGACTATTCAAGCGAAGGGGGCTATGCGCCCCTCGGTCACCGCTAGCGCGCGCGGTGGCGAGAAGGCCGCGGCGCGGCGGGGCGCGCCGGCTCCTCGTCGCTGACGGCGCCGACGCCGGCAATCTCCGGCAACCCCGCCTCTTTGAGCGGCCGATTCACGCGATCGCGGATCCACTTCGCGTCCCACCACTCGAGCGGCGTGACAGAGACGCCCGCCACGAGCACCTCGAAGTGCAGGTGATCCCCGAGGGCCAGGCCCGTGGCGCCCGTACGGCCGAGCTCCTGACCGCGCGTGACCTTGTCGCCGACCTTCACGTCGATCGACGACAGGTGCGCGTAGAGCGTCTGGAGCCCGAGGCCGTGATCGATGATCACCGCGTTGCCATAGATGGTGAGCGGGCCCGCAAATGCGACGACGCCGGCGTTGGCGGCGGGCACCGGCGAGTGCTTCGTCGAGGCGAGGTCGTAGCCGTAGTGCACCTGCGTGTCGATGTCGCGGCCGTCGTAGACGTAGGTGCGCGTCTCGGCAAAGTTGGAGAAGACCTTCGTGTTGCGGGGCTGCAGGAACGCGCCTTCCCACAGCGGCGTGTCCGCCGTCTTGGCGCCAATGTCATGCTTCAGCGTCTCCGCCTGCTTGCGCTGCTCGCGGTTGATGACGAGGAAGGCGTCGAGCAGCGACTGCGACGGCGGCCGCTGCGGCAGGAGCTCCGGGACTTTGGCCTGCAGGAAGGCGTCGCTGATCTTGATCGTGTCGCGCGGAAAGCCGCGGGGCTTGAGCTCGCTGGGCACGGCGCGTGTGGCGACGTTGCCGGCCTCGTCGCGCGCGCTGACCGCGATCGGCGTGCCGGGCGCGTAGTCATAGGGCAGGGCGACGAGCGCGATGCGGGCGCCCTTGTCGGTCGGGCCGTATGCGTACGACGGAAACGTCCGCGTCCCCACCGTCACGTCCGTACGCGCGGCGTCGGTCACGCGGAACGCCACGAGCTGCACCCCGCCGGGGGACACGTAGCGCGTGGCGGAAAGGACGTCGACCTTCGGCGGCGTGAGGTCGACGGTCACCGGCGTGCTCGCGATCGCGCGCTCGGCTCCGCGCAGCGGCCGCCAGAAGTCGTCGCGGGCCCACACCTCGATCGTGGCCGGCCCCTCGCGGAGCCCGAGCGGCGCGGCCTCGAATTTGACGGGCAACTCGCCACGCGGGCCGAGCGGCGCCTCGGTTTTGCCGACGGTGACGGCTCGGGTGCCCTGCACGACGCGCACGTCGGCGCGCGCGACGTTGCCGCGTGCCGCCTGCAGCGTCACGGTGAACGCGGACGTGTGGCCGATGAAGCGCGGCACGGTGAGCGAGGCGCTCACGCCGGGCACCGTCTGCCGCCAGCCGAGATAGGAGAGCGGCGCGACGATCGCGAGGACCACCACGAGGATGACGAACAGGCCACCCTTGAAGCGCGAGCGAGGAGGCACGTCGAATCATACCACGTCGCTTGCTTGACACCCCCCGGACCCCCCGATAGATTGGCGCGGTGTCCATCGTGTGGTTGATCCCCGCCTTCCCGCTCGCGGGCGCACTCATCAACATGATGGTCGGACGCACGATCGGACGACGCGCGCACTGGGTCGCGGTGCCGGCGCTGGTCGGCTCGTTCCTCGTTTCCTGCATCGTCTTCGCTCGCGTGTGGTCGGGACAGTCGTTCACGACCACGCTCTTTACGTGGATCGTCGCGGGTGAGTTCGAGACGACGGTCACCGCGCTCGTAGATCCGCTCACCGGCGTGATGCTTCTCGTGGTGACGGGGGTCGGCACCCTCATCCACATCTACTCGATCGGCTACATGCACGACGATCCCGGGTACCCGCGCTACTTCGCGTACCTGAACCTGTTCGTCTTCTCGATGACGATGCTCGTGCTCGCCGGCAACTTCCTCGTCCTCTACGTGTTCTGGGAGGCGGTCGGGCTCTGCTCCTATCTGCTGATCGGCTTCTGGTACACGCGCGACTCCGCGGCCGCCGCCGGCAAGAAGGCGTTCATCGTCACCCGGGTCGGCGACTTTGGGTTCGCCCTGGCCATCATGTGGATCTGGACGGCGTTCGGCACGCTGGACTACGGCGCCGTCTTCAAGGGCGCCGCGGCGCTGGCGCCGGCCACGGCCACCGGCATCGCGCTGTTGCTCTTCATGGGGGCGTGCGGCAAGTCCGCGCAGGTGCCGCTGCACGTGTGGCTGCCCGACGCGATGGAGGGTCCGACGCCGGTCTCCGCCCTCATCCACGCGGCCACCATGGTCACGGCCGGCGTTTACATGGTCGCCCGCAGCCACGTGCTGTTCGAGCGCTCGGGTGTCGCGCTCGACGTCGTGCTCTGGGTCGGCGTCATCACCGCGGTCTTCGCGGCGACGATCGGGTTGGTGCAGACGGACATCAAGCGCGTGCTCGCCTACTCCACGGTGAGCCAGCTCGGCTACATGTTCGCCGCGCTTGGGCTCGGCGCATACGCCGCCGGCATCTTTCACCTCGTCACCCACGCCTTCTTCAAGGCGCTTCTGTTCCTCGGTGCCGGCTCCGTGATCCACGGCCTGCACGGCGAGCAGGATCTGAGAAAAATGGGCGGGCTCGCCCCGCGCATGGTGACCACGACGATCGCGATGACGATCGGCGCCGCCGGCCTCGCCGGCGTGCCCGGCTTCGCTGGATTCTTCTCGAAGGATGAAATTCTCGCCGCGGCATTCTTCGGGCGCCGCGCGGCGTGGGCGCTGCTGCTCGCGGCTGCCTTCATGACGGCCTTCTACACGTTCCGGCTGATTTTCCTGGCGTTCTTCGGGGCGCCGCGCATGTCCAAGGATGTCGCGCATCACGTGCACGAGTCGCCGCCGGTGATGACATGGCCGCTGATCGTGCTGGCGGCGCTCACAACCGTCGCCGGCGCCGCCGTCGGCATTCCCTCCGAACACGGCACTCCGTTCGCGCGCTTCCTGACGCCGGTGCTGCCGCCGCACGAGGGCGAGCACGGCGGCGTCGCGGGCATCATGCTGCTCGTGCTGTCCGTGCTCGTGGTGGGGGCGGGCATCGCGCTCGCGTGGTTCATGTACATCGCGAGGCCGGTCAAAGCGGAGGCGCTCGGCCGGCCGAAGACGCTCGTGCACCGCCTCCTGTTGAACGCGTGGTACGTGGACTGGCTCTACGATCGCGCGATCGTACAACCGCTCTACGCCGCTTCGGTCTTCCTCGCAGGTGTGTTCGACCTCGGGGTCGTCGATGGTGTCGTCAACGGCATCGGCCGCGCCGTCACGTGGTGGGCGGCGCAGCTGCGCCGGCTGCAGACGGGCTACGTGGTGAACTACGCGCTCACCATGCTCGCGGGCGCCGTGATCTTCATCGCCTATTTCTTGGCACGATGACGCCACGGCCATGACCCTGCCCATCGGCCTCCTGACCGTCGTCACCTTCCTTCCGGCCCTCGGAGCGCTGCTCATTATGGTGGCGGTCCCGCGCCGTAACGAGCCGGCGCTGCGCTGGAGTGGTCTCGTGGTGAGCGCGGCGACCTTCGTGGCGTCGCTGCCGCTGTGGACGCGCTTCGACGCTGGCGACGCCGACATGCAGTTCGAGGAGACGTTGCGCTGGATGCCGGGGCTCGGCGTCGGCTATCACGTGGGCGTCGACGGCATCAGCGTGCTGCTGGTGCTGCTCACGACGTTCCTCATGCCGATCACGCTGGCTTCTGCGTGGCATGCCATTGAGGACCGCACGAAGGAGTTCGTGATCGCCATGCTCCTGCTCGAGACGGGCATGATCGGCGTGTTCGTGTCCCTCGACCTCTTCCTCTTCTTGGTGTTCTGGGAGGCGATGCTGATCCCGATGTATTTCGTGATCGGCGTGTGGGGCGGCGCCAACCGCATCTACGCTGCGGTGAAGTTCGTCCTCTATACGATGGTGGGCTCGGCGCTGATGCTGGTCGCCATTCTCGCCCTCTACTATCAGCACGGCGCTGCCACGGGCGTCTATACGTTCGACCTTCCGACGCTGACGCGGTACGTGCTGGCGCCGGGGCTCGCTCAGACGCTCATGTTCCTGGCGTTCTCGCTGGCCTTCGCGATCAAGGTCCCGCTGTTTCCGTTCCACACCTGGTTGCCGGATGCGCACGTGGAGGCGCCGACGGCGGGTTCCGTGATCCTCGCCGGCGTGCTGCTGAAGATGGGAACGTACGGGTTCCTGCGCTTCTGCCTGCCGCTTTTCCCCGACGCCAGCGTCGACTACGGCGCGTGGGTGTACGCGCTGGCCGTGATCGGCATCGTGTACGGCGCCCTCGTCTCCACCGTGCAGCCCGACCTCAAGAAGCTCGTCGCCTATTCGAGCGTCAGCCACCTCGGCTTCGTCATGCTCGGCCTCTTTACGCTCACGCCGCAGGGCATGGTCGGGGCCGTCATCCAGATGGTCAACCACGGGCTCTCGACGGGCGCGCTGTTCCTGATGGTCGGCATGATCTACGAGCGGCGGCACACGCGGCTGATCTCGGAGTTCGGCGGACTCTGGGGCGTGATTCCGGCATTCTCCGCCCTCTTCCTCATCGCCTGCCTGTCGTCGCTCGGGCTGCCCGGCCTCAACGGCTTCGTCGGCGAGTTCCTCATCCTCCTTGGCGCCTTCACCGTCGACAAGTGGCTCGCCGCAGTCGCGAGCACGGGAGTCATCCTCGCCGCCGTCTACCTGCTGTGGATGTACCAGCGCGTGGCCCTCGGCGAGATCCGCAACGAGGCCAATCGGCGGCTCGTCGACCTCACGCCGCGTGAGTGGGCGGTGCTCGTGCCGGTGCTGGCGCTCGTCGTCTGGATCGGCGTCTATCCGAAGGCGTTCACGGCTAAGACGGAAGTCTCCGTGCAGGCCCTCATCGCCCAGGTCGAGAGCAAGGCGAGCGTGGCTCTGCACAAGACCGCGCCCGTCGTTGCACAAGCGGAACGCAGCCGAGAACCATCTCGGTTGACCGCGGAACGCAGCCGGGAACCATCTCGGTTGACCGCGGAACGCAGCCGAGAACCATCGAGAACAGGCCACCGACGAAACGAGCCGTTCTCACGGCTTTCGCTACCATGATCCCCGCGCCGCCCGTCGATCTCGGCGCGCTGCTGCCGTCGCTCATCGTGTTCGGCACCGGTGCGCTCGTCTTGCTGCTGGATCTGCTGCCGCCGCGCACGAAGGAGCATCTGGGCGGTGTCGCGCTGGCCGGGCTCGTGGGCGCGCTGCTCAGCTCGATCTCGCTCTGGAACCGCGATGCGCGCGCGTTTCGCGACATGGTGCTGCTCGACAACTACGCGCTCTTCTTCCACGTCGTGATCTGCTACGCGTCGGCGCTCGCCGTGCTCCTCTCCATCGACTATCTCCGCCGCAACGGTATCGAGTCCGGCGAATACTACGCGCTGCTGCTGTTCTCGACGTCCGGCATGATGCTGCTCGCCTCCGCAGGGGATCTGCTCGTCGTGTTCCTGGGCATCGAGCTGATGTCGCTGTCGCTCTACGTGCTCGCGGGCCTCTTCAAGGCCCGGCTCGCCTCGGGCGAAGCCTCCATGAAGTATTTCCTGCTCGGCGCCTTCGCCACGAGCTTCCTCCTCTACGGCATCGCGCTCATCTACGGCGCGACCGGGTCCACGAACCTCGACCGCATCGCCGCCGCCGTGGGCGCGCGCCCGCGAGACACGCTGGTGACGATCGGCCTCGGTCTGCTGCTCGTCGGCTTCGGATTCAAGATCTCCTCCGTCCCCTTCCACATGTGGGCACCCGACGTGTACGAGGGTGCGCCGACGTCGGTGACGGCGCTCATCGCCACCGGCTCCAAAGCCGCCGCGTTCGCCGCGCTCATCCGAGTTCTCACCGTCGCCCTCAAGGCCGCGCAACCGGACTGGAGCGTGCTGCTGTGGGCGGTGGCGGCCGTGACCATGACGGCCGGCAACGTGATCGCGATCGCGCAGTCCAATCTCAAGCGCATGCTCGCGTACTCGTCGATCGCGCACGTCGGCTACATGCTGGTGGGACTGGTGGCGGGCGGGGTCTCGGGCGCGGGCGCCGTGCTCTTCTACCTGCTCGCCTATACGTTCACCACCGCCGGCGCCTTCGGCGCCATCCTGCTCGTGGAGCGGTCCGACGGCGAGGCGGTCGAGGTCGGCGATTACGCGGGGCTCGCGCGGCGCCACCCGGTCCTGGCGGCGACGCTCGGCCTTTTCCTCCTGTCGCTGGTGGGCATCCCACCGCTGGCCGGGTTCGTCGCGAAGTTCTACATCTTCGGCTCTGCCGTGCGCGCTGGCTATCTCTGGCTGACCGTGCTCGGCGTGCTGAACTCCGCCATCGCCGCCTACTACTACCTGCGTGTCATCATCTACATGTACATGCGCGAGCCGGAGGGCGTGGACGTTCGGCTCGTGCCGTCGTTCGCTGGCGGCGTCGCGTTGGCCATCGCCGTCATCGGCATCGTGCTGCTGGGGGTGATACCGGCACCGTTCGCCGATCTCGCCCAGGTCGCCGTCACGCCGCTCGTCCGCTAGTGGCGTTCGCGCAGGGCGGTGGCGCGTGCGCCGGCGTGCGGGGGCGATGCGAACGCCGTATGGCGAGCCGTGTCGCCACCGCGAAGCGCAGGGCGCGATGAGCGCGCCGCCAACGATCGGCTGGTCGCCGCGCAACCCCTGTGGGGGCCGGGGGGTCGCGTGAATCGCGCCCGAGCCAGCGTGCGGCGTACAGGCGAGCCATCCCGGCGTGAGCGCCGCGCCCGCGCGCCGGGTGCGCGCGCCGCCACGCTGCGCGAGCCCCGCTAGTGTCGCCGCGCCTGCCGCATCGCGGCTGGCTCTTCGACCTCGACGGCACCGTCTACATCGGCGAGGCCCTCGTCCCGGGCGCCGCCGAGACGCTGGCCGCGCTCCGCGGCGACGGCCGCCGCGTCGCCTTCCTCTCCAACAAGCCGCTGCAGACGCGCGCCGACTATGCGGCGAAGCTGCGGCGCCTCGGCGTGCCCGCCGACACCGAGGACGTGATCAATTCCTCGCTGGTGCTCGCCCGCCATCTGGCCACGCTGGATTCGGGTGCGCCTGTCTTTGTGATCGGCGAGCCGCCGCTCGCGGCGGAGCTGACCGCGCACGGCTTCGAGGTGCGACCCGATCATCGCGTGCGGTGGGTGGTCATCGCCTTCGACCGCACGTTCGATTACGCAAAGCTCAACACCGCGCTGCAGGCCGTGCGCCGCGGCGCGCGGCTCATCGCCACGAATCCCGATCGCACGTGCCCCGTCGAGGGCGGCGAGATTCCCGACTGCGCGGGCATGATGGCGGCCGTCGAGGCGGTGACCGCCAAGACGGTCGAGGTCGTCGTGGGCAAGCCGTCGCCGATCATCCTCGAGGTCGCCCTCGAGCGGCTCGGCGTGCCCGCACGCGACGCGGTGATCGTCGGCGACCGCATCGAGACGGACATCGTCATGGGCAAGCGCCTCGGCCTCGGCACCGTGCTCGTGCTGTCTGGCGTGACGCGCCCGGACGACCCGCGGATCGCCGAGATCGCGCCGGACCTCGTGCTACCATCGATTCGAGATTTGAGTCGATGACGTTGCGTCCTCAGCCGCTCCTCGACGCCGAGTTCGACGTCGTCATTATCGGTGGCGGCATGGCGGGTGCGGGCGTCGCGCGCGACCTCGCCATGCGCGGGCTCGGCGTGGCCCTCCTCGATCGCGGTGACTTCGGCGCCGGCACCACTTCGCGCTCGTCCAAGCTCGTGCACGGCGGCCTGCGCTACCTCGAGCTCTTCGATTTCGCGCTCGTGCGCGAGTCGCTGACGGAGCGTGAGCGGCTGCGGCACCTGGCCCCGCATCTCGTCCGACCGCTGCCGTTCCTGGTGCCGATCTATCGCGACTCGACGCGCGGCCTCATCAAGGTGCGCCTCGGGCTCGCGCTCTACGACTGGCTCACGCCGGGACGCGACCGCGAGCGCTATCGCGTGCTGGCGCCGATCGACGCGCTCAGCCTGGAGCCCGGGCTGCGCCCCGACGAGCTGCGCGGCGCCGGCTACTACTTCGACGACCTGCTGCTCTCGCCGGAGCGGCTCTGTCTCGAGAACGTGCTCTCCGCCTGCCGTCACGGCGCTCGCGCCTACAACTATTGCCAGGTCGAGGAGGTCCGCCGCGACGCCGGCGGCACCATCGCCGGCGTGATCGCGCGGGATCTCTTGACGGGCGAGACGGCACGACTCGGCGCGCGCGTCATCGTCAACGCCTCCGGCCCATGGGTCGACATCGTGCGCGCGGCGGCACGTGTGACGGAGCGCGGCGCGCGTCTGCTGCGCCGCACGAAGGGCATCCACTGCCTGCTGCCCCGCCTCACCGAGCGCGCGATCTACCAGTCGACGAGCGATGACCGCATGATCTTCGTGATCCCGTGGCGCGAGTTCTCGCTGGTCGGAACGACCGACACCGACTTCGACGGCGATCTGGATCGCGTGCACGCCACGCGCGAAGAGGTGGACTACCTGCTTGCGGAGGCGCGCAAGGCGCTGCCGGATCCACGCGTGAGCCGCGCCGAGGTGCGCTATACGTACGCGGGCGTGCGACCGCTCTCGTACGAGGAGGGCAGGTCGGCCACCAAGGTCTCGCGCGCACACCGCATCGTCGAGGAGGAAGGCGGGCGCTTTCTGTCCATCACGGGCACCAAGCTGACGTGCTTCCGAAGTCTCGCCGAGCAGCTGGGCGACCGCGTCTCGCGCGCGCTCGGGCGCCCGCGGCGTGGCGTCACCGCCGAGCGCACGCTCGATGGGTTGGACGAAGAGATGGGACAGGTCGAGGCGCGCGCCTGGCTCGATCTCTCGGAGGAGACGGCGACCACCGGCCTCGATCAGCAGACGCTTCAGACGCTGGTGACGACGTACGGGCGGCTCTACCCGCGCATCGTCGAGCTGGCTGGAAAAGTGCCGGGCGGCACCGAGCGCCTGTGCCCGCACAACGCCGATATCGTCGCCGAGCTGCATCACGCCGTCCACGAAGAGCTGACCGTCTCGCTGCAGGATTTCCTTCTTCGACGTACCGGCATCGGCACCAGCGCGTGTCAGGGCGACGACTGCGCGGAGGCGATCGCTCGCCGCATGGGCGCGCTCCTCGGCTGGTCGTCGCGCCGGCTCGACGCCGAGCTGGAGGCGTACCAGGCGGACGTGTCGCACTCGCGACGCGCGCTCGCGTGACGCGTCGGCTCGTTCTCGCCGCCCTGGTGCTGCTCTTGCCGGCGCCGGTGAGCGCGCTCGAGGAGCAGATCCGCACGATCCCGAGCCGCCCCGACGTCACCGAGTCGTTCGTCCTCATCCACCCGTCGCGCCCGCCGGTGGCGAGCGTCGTGCTGTTCATGGGCGGCCGCGGTGCCCTCGGGCTGCAGCGCGGCCCGCTCACCCCGCGCAACACCAACTTCCTCGTGCGAACACGCCAGCGCTTCGCGGAGAAGGGCTTCCTCGTCGCCGTCGTCGACGTGCCGTCGGACCGGACGAGCCAGGCGCTCGTCGGCTTCCGCACCAGCGCCGAGCACGCGACCGACGTGCGCGCGCTGATCGCGACGCTGCACGCGGCGGCGCCGGTTCCCGTGTGGCTCGTCGGCACCAGCATGGGCAGCGTCTCGGCGGCGAACGCGGCGGCCCGGCTCAGCGACGGCGGCCCCGACGGCATCGTGCTGACCTCCAGCGTCATGGGCCGCAGCCGCGAGATGGGCGAGTCGTTGCAGGACGTAGCGCTCGATCGTATTCGCGTCCCGGTTCTCATCGTCCACCATCGCGACGACACCTGCCCCTCCAGCCGCTACGCCGACACGAGCTGGGCCATGCGCCGGCTCTCCGCGACCCCGAGGAAAGAGCTGCGGGCGTTTTCCGGCGGCGACGCGCCGCAGTCGGCGCCATGCGAGCCGCTCGCGCCGCACGGCTACTTCGGCATCGAAGAGCGCGTCGTCGACGCGATCGCGGCCTGGATCACCGCCGCCAAACCGTAGCGGGCGCGTCGCTTTCGGGTCACGGACGCTGTGCTATAGTGCGGCACCGCCGTTCGAACTCCGAGCCTGGAGGCACGCATGAAGGCGCTCCTCGCGCGTATGATCGCGCTCGTCGCGATCGCCGTCGTCGCCGCCCCGTCGACCGCCGTCGCCAGGACCGAGATCCAGTGGTGGCACGCGATGACGGCCGTGCTCGGCGAGCGCGTGAACGACATCGCCGCCAAGTTCAACGCCTCGCAGAGCGATTACGAGGTGAAGGCGGTCTACAAAGGCTCGTATCCCGACACGCTCAACGCGGCCATCGCCGCGTACCGCGCCAAGCAGCCGCCGCACATCGTGCAGGTCTACGAGGTGGGTACACAGACGATGCTGTCGTCGGGCGCCGTGTATCCCGTGTACCAGCTCGTGAAGGATCACGGGGTGACGATCGACTGGAACGACGTCATCGGTCCCGTCAGAAGCTACTACTCGTCGGGCGGCAATCTCTATTCGATGGCGTTCAACTCCTCGACGCCGGTGCTGTTCTACAACAAGGACCTGTTCAAGAAGGCCGGGCTGCCCGACAAGCCGCCGGCGACGTGGGACGAGGTCGAGGCCGCCGCCAAGAAGCTCGTGGCCTCCGGTGCCAAGTGCGGCTTCAGCGCCGCGTGGCCGTCGTGGACGCTCGTGGAGAACATGCACGCGCTGCACGACCAACCCTTCGCCGACCACGCCAACGGCTTCGACGGTCTCGCCACCACGCTCAAGATCAACGGGGCGTTCGGCGTGAAGATGATGGAGCTGCTGCAGCGCGCCGCGAAGGAAGGCTGGTTCATCTACAACGGCCGGTTGAACAAGGCCGAGGCGAACATGGGCAACGGCGAGTGCGGCGTGTTCCTCACGTCGTCGGCGTACATCGGCAACCTCACGAAGGCCTCCGAGGGCAAGTTCACCTGGGCGACGGGGCCGCTGCCGCGCCTGGCGGGCTTCCCGCAGCAGGGCAACTCGATCATCGGGGGCGCCACGCTGTGGGTGCTGAAGGGCGCCAAGCCCGAGGAATACAAGGGCGTCGCGCAGTTCTTCAAGTACCTGGCGTCCACGGAGAACCAGGCGTGGTGGGCGGGGGTGACCGGCTACTTGCCGATCTCCAACAGCGCGGTGAAGGCGATGGAGGCCTCCGGTCACTTCGCCAAGAACCCGCAGCAGCTCACCGCGATCAAGCAGATGCAGTCCGGCAAGATGACGCCGAACAGCCAGGGCATCCGGCTCGGCAACTTCGCCTCGGTGCGCGATGCAATCGAGGAGCAGATGGAAAACATCTTCAGCGGCAAGAAGACGGCCAAGCAGGGCCTGGACGATGCGGTCGCGAAGTCGAGCGACATCCTCAAGGAGTTCGCCGCGCTCTATAAGTGAAACGCAGCGTCTTTCCGAATCGCTGGCTGCCGTACGCGCTGGTTGCGCCGCAGATCGTGATCACGGTGGTGTTCTTCTTCTGGCCGGCCTTCGACTCGCTGCGGTTGTCGCTGTACCGCGCGTCGCCGTTCGGCGATCGCCTCATCTTCGTCGGGCTCACCAACTTCGAGCGGCTGTTCCGCGACGACGCGTCCCTGCGCTCGCTGGTCACGAGCTTCGTCTTTTCGTTCGCGGTGACCTTCGTCGGACTGGCGCTGGCGCTCCTGCTCGCCTCACTCGCCAACGCGAAGATCCGCGGGCTCACCGTCTACCGCTCGCTCCTGTTGTGGCCGTACGGCATCGCACCTGTCATCGCTGGCATCATCTGGCTGTTCGTGTTCCACCCGTCGTACGGCATCCTGCCGTGGCTGCTCTCGTTCGTGACCACGTATCAGTTCAACTGGTTCCTCAAAGGCTGGGTCGCGATGTCGCTCATCATCGTGGCCGCCATCTGGAAGCAGTTCGGCTACAACCTCGCCTTCTACCTGGCGGGCCTGCAGGCGATCGAGACGTCGGTCCTGGAGGCCGCCAGTGTGGACGGCGCCGGGCCGATCCGACGCTTCTTTGCGATCACGTTTCCGCTGCTCTCGCCGGTCACGTTCTTCCTGTTCACGCTCAACATGACGTTCTCGTTCTTCGATGCCTTCGCCCTCGTGCACGCGGTGACGCAGGGCGGGCCGGGCGACGCGACGTCGATCCTCGTCTACCGCGCGTGGAAGGACGGCTTCGAGGGGCTGCAGCTCGGGTACTCCGCGGCGCAGTCGGTGGTGCTGATGGCCCTCGTGATCGTCCTCACCGCCTTCCAGTTCCGTTTCGCGGAAAAGAAGGTGACCTACTGATGGCGCGCACGCTGGCCCAGCCGGCGACGCTCGCGGTGACCCGGGCGCGGCGTTGGAAGATCGACTGGCACGCGGTCACCGCGCACGCCATCCTCGTCGCCGCCGTCGCGCTGCTGGCGTTTCCGCTGTACTACGCGTTCGTGATCAGCACCCAGACGCTGTCCCAGGTGACCACGATGCCGCCCAGGCCGTGGCCGTCCACCGCCATCGTCGCGAACTACGTCGAGGCGTGGCAGCGCGCGCAGATGGGGCGCATGCTGATCAACAGCGCGATCGTGGCGCTCAGCGTGGCCGTCGGCAAGATCGCCATCTCGCTCCTGTCCGCGTTCGCGATCGTCTACTTCGACTTTCGCGGCAAGCAGGTCGTGTTCTGGATGATCTTCGTCACGCTCATGCTGCCCGTTCCCGTCCGTATCGTGTCCACGTACCAGGTGATGAGCGTGCTCGGCTGGGTCAATACGTATTGGGGTCTGACCGTGCCGCTCATGGCTTCGGCCACGGGGACGTTTCTCTTCCGCCAGTTCTTTCGGACCATTCCCGACTCGCTCGCCGAGGCCGCTCAGCTCGACGGCGCGGGGCCGATGCGCTTTCTGTGGACGATCCTGCTCCCGTTGTCGAAGGCCAACATGGCGGCGCTGTTCGTGATCCTGTTCGTCTACGGCTGGAACGATTATCTGTGGCCGCTGATGATCACCAACACGCCGAACATGCGCACGGCCGTCATCGGAATCGAAACGCTCGTGCCGCGGACGTCACAGCTGCCCGAATGGAACGTCGCGATGGCGGCGGCGATGATGGTGCTCCTGCCGCCGGTGGCGGTGATCGTGGCGATGCAGCGGTGGTTCGTCAAAGGCCTGATCGAGACCGAGAAGTGAACGCTCCGCCGGGGCGCGTGGCCATGTCGGGGCCCCCAGGAAGATCAGTGACCACGCGGCTCGCCGCACACCGCGGCGGCGCGCGGCTCTGGCCCGAGAACAGTCTGCGAGGCTTCCGCGAGTCGCTCGCGCTGGGCGCCGATCTCGTCGAGCTCGACGTGCACCTGACCGCCGACGGCGCCTTGCCCGTGATCCACGACGCCACGCTGCGCCGCACGACCGACCGGCGAGGCCGCGTTCGCAACCGCACCGCCGCCGAGCTGCGGCGCGCGCGGCTGCGCGGGCCCGATCGACGCTTGACGACGGAGCACGTGCCGATGCTCGATGAGGTCCTGGCCGTGGTCGCCGCGGCCAACCGTGGCGTGCTCGTGGAGGTCAAGGTGCCGGGACGCGGCCTCGGCGTGCGGTACTTCCCGCGCTCTCGCATTCGCCCGGGCGCGCGCTACAAGGGTATCGAGGAGCGGGTCATCGCGGCGCTGTCCCACGCGAGTGTGCTCGAGCGCGCAAACGTCATGTCGTTCAACCCGGCCGTCATCGAGCACGCGCGAGCGCTGGTGCCGCGGCTGCGCACGACGCTGCTCGTATCGGCGATGCACGTCCGCCTCGCCCGGGCCCGTCCCGCCGACACCGTGGCCTGGGCGCTGAAATTCGGCGCCACCGACGTCGGGCTCAAGCACACACTCGTCGACGAGAGCGTGATCATCGCCGCGCGGGCGTCGGGCGTGAAGGTCGGCGCGTGGACCGTCAACGACGAATCCGAGATGCGCCGTCTGATCGCGCTCGGCGTCGACGTGCTGACGAGCGACCGCCCCGACGTCGCGCTGCGCGCGCTCGGCCGCGCCTGAGCGCCGCGCGGCGCCGTGATAGGCTCTCCAGCCATCCGATCGAGGAAAGGAGGATGCAGGCGGCATCCCTCCGTCTACGGATCCTGAGACAACCGGTTCGGACACTGGAGACGGCGTATGACAGAGCAGGACAATCTCCGCGTGGCTCGGGAAATCATGAGCGTCTGGAGTGCGCACGACCTCGATCGTTACACCAAGCTGCTCGACGAAAAGTACGTGGCCGAGAGCGACACCGTGTCCGTGCCCGTGCAGGGCCGCGCCGGTGCCCGCGAGTTCATGAAGGTCTACGTCACGGCCTTTCCCGACCTTCGTCTCGATACCGAGCAGATGCTCGCGAGCGACGACTTCGTGGTGACGCGCTGGCGAGCGACGGGCACACACGGCGGCCCGCTCATGGGCATCCCGCCGACGAACCGCAAGGTCGTCACGCATGGCTGCACGGTCTCGCAGTACCGCAACGGCCGGCCGGCGCACGACTGGATCTACTGGGACACCGGCAGCCTGCTCAAGCAGCTCGGCGTCCTGCCGTTGCCATAACGCATCCGCCCGGCGCGGAAGGCGGCCCGGCAGCAGGCCGCCTTCCCGTCATGTGATAGCCTCCCGCTACGATGCCGTCCGGCTTCGTGTTGGCACTCGATCAGGGGACGACCGGCTCGACGGCGCTGGTCGTCGACCCCGACGGCATCGTGCGCGCGCGCGGTTATGCCGAGGTGCCGCAGCACTATCCGCAGCCGGGCTGGGTCGAGCACGATCCCGAGGAGCTCTGGACGACGGTGGAGCGCGCGGCCAGGCAGGCCTTGAAGGGCGCCGGCCTCAGCGGCGACGACGTCGCGGCCGTCGGGATCACGAACCAGCGGGAGACGACCATCGTCTGGGACCGTGCCACGAGCGCGCCCATCTACCGCGCGATCGTCTGGCAGTGCCGTCGCACCGCCCGAACGTGCGATCGGCTGCGTGCCGCCGGCCACGAGGCGGCCGTGCGGGAGCGCACGGGACTCGTGCTCGACGCGTATTTCTCCGGAACGAAGATCGCGTGGATCCTGGATCACGTCCCGGACGCGCGCCGCCGCGCCGCGCGCGGCCAGCTGGCCTTCGGCACCGTCGACACCTGGCTGCTCTGGAAGCTCACGCGCGGTCGGGTGCACGCGACCGACGTCAGCAACGCCTCGCGCACGCTCTGCCTCGATCTCGCCCGCGTCGCGTGGGACGAGCGCATGTGCGCGCTGCTCGACGTGCCGCGCGAGGTGCTGCCCGAGATCGTCGACTCCTCGGGCGTGTGCGGCGAGACCGCCGAGCTCGGCTGGCTGCCTGGCGGCGTGCCCATCGCCGGCATCGCGGGCGACCAGCAGGCCGCGCTCTTCGGTCAGGCATGCTTCAAGACGGGCGACGCGAAGAACACCTACGGCACGGGCTGCTTCGCGCTGGTCAACACCGGGGCCGATCCGGTGCTGTCGTCGCACGGGCTGCTGACGACCATCGCCTGGCGCATCGGCGGGCGAATGACCTACGCGCTGGAGGGCGCGGTGTTCGTCGCGGGTGCCGCGGTGCAGTGGCTGCGCGACGGCCTCGGCATCATCGCCGACGCCGCGGAAACCGAAGCGCTCGCCGGCTCGGTGCCCGACACGGGAGGCGTCTACTTCGTGCCGGCGTTCGTCGGCCTCGGCGCGCCATACTGGGATCAGCACGCGCGCGGCACCATCGTGGGGCTCACACGCGGCACCACGCGCGCGCACCTGGCCCGCGCCGCGCTCGAAGCCATCGCGTTCCAGAGCCGCGACGTGCTCGATGCCATGGTCGCCGACGCCAAGGCCAACGTCGGACGCCTCAAGGTCGATGGCGGCGCCGTCGCCAACGGGTTTCTGTGCCAGTTCCAGGCGGATGTGCTCGACGCGCCGGTCGATCGGCCGGCCGTGGTCGAGACGACCGGGCTGGGCGCCGCCTATCTGGCCGGGCTCGGCGCCGGGCTCTGGCGCTCGCTCGACGTGGTGGCCGAGCGGCACACGGTGGAGCGGACGTTCACACCGGCGATGCCGGCGGCGCAGCGCGCCGAGCGATACGAGAACTGGAAGCGCGCGGTCGAACGATCGCGCGATTGGACAAGGAGCGCGCGATGACGCGACGAATCCTGATGGCGATGCTGGTCATGGTGGCGCTGCTCGCGGCGAGCGGAGCCACCGCCCAGGCGCCGATCGAGAGCGAGCTGAACCTCATCACGCCGGTGTCGAAGTTCATCCACGACGCGGCGCTGAAGGCGTTCGCCGAGTACGCGAAGGAGAAGTGGAACGTGTCGGTGAAGGTGAACGCGATTCCGGCCGGCACGCCGATCGCGTACGGCCGCGTCGTCGAATGGAAGGGCAGGCCCGAGGTCGACGTCTTCTGGGGTGGCGAGTCGGCGCTCTTCGAGAAGCTCGCCGATCAGAAGCTGCTGCAGAAGGTCGAGATCTCGCGCGAAGCGTGGGAATCGATCCCGGCCAGCATCGGCACGCCGAAGCCGATTCCCCTCAAGGACAAGGAAGGCTACTGGATCGGCACCGCGCTCGAGCCGTACGGCCTCGTCTATCACCCGAAGAAGATCCAGCGTCTGGGCATTCCGGAGCCCAAGGAGTGGGACGACCTGCTCAATCCCAAGCTCAAGGGCGAGGTCGCACAGTGCGCCCCCACGCGGTCGTCCTCGTCCAATGCGACGTACGAGGTGATCCTGTCGATGTACGGGGAGGACAAGGGCTGGGACTGGCTGCGTAAGCTCGCCGCGAACACCGGTCATTTCACCGCGCGCAGTCGTGACGTGCCGACCGTCGTGGCAAAGGGCGAGTACACCGCGGGCTTCGCCGTGCCGTCGTACATGGCGTTCGAGGAAAAGCTCGCGGGCTTCGATCTGAAATTCGTGGCGCCGAAGAACGCGTTCGTCACCCCGGAGCCCATGGCGATCCTCGCCGGCGCGCGCAATCCGAAGGCGGCGCGGGCCTTCATCGAATTCTTGCTGACGGAGCGCGGCCAGAAGGTCTTCATGGAGCGCGGCCTGTTCCCGATCACGCCGAAGTACAAGGTGCAGGGGGCGGCGGGCTCGACGGCGGAGATGGCGGTGGAGTTCACCGGCGGCATCCGCTCGTATTTCGACCGCGAGGTGTCCAACGTCTACGACGAAAGCGTGGCCGCCAAGCGCTCCGAGGCGCTCAAGACGAGGTTCCGCTCGGACATCGAAGCGACGTGGAAGAAGCCGTGACGGTGTGCAACCCCGGGCGAAGAGGGAAGTTTGAGGAGTTCGAGGGGGGACCTTCGGTGTCGGGCGCACCGCAAATAGGGGAGTTCGAGGGGGGACGGGTTGTCGGGCGCCAAGCGAATAGGGGAGTTCGAGGGGGGACCGTCTCGGGTCCCCCCTCGACATAATGAAAATCGCGCTGCGTGACGTCACCAAGCGGTTCGGCGCCACGACCGCCGTCGACCACGTCACGCTCGACATCGGCGACGGCGAGATGTTCACCCTGCTCGGTCCGTCGGGGTGCGGCAAGACCACGCTGCTGCGTTTGCTCGCCGGCTTTGTCGCCGTCGACGCCGGTGAGATCCGGTTCGGTGAGCGTCGCGTCGACCGCCTGCCGCCGTACGCGCGCAATATTGGCATGGTGTTCCAGAACTACGCGCTCTGGCCGCACATGACCGTGCGCGGCAACGTGACGTACGGCCTGCGCCTGCGCAAGCTGACTGCGGCGGAAATCGGGCGCCGGCTGGCTGCCGGGCTGGCCAAGGTCAACCTGACCGGCCTCGAGGATCGCTATCCCGGTCAGCTTTCCGGCGGCCAGCAGCAGCGGGTGGCGCTCGCCCGCGCCCTGGTGCTGAACCCCGACATCCTCCTGCTGGACGAGCCGCTGTCGAACCTCGACGCGAAGATCCGCGTGCAGGTCCGCGGCGAGATCCGCGCCTTGCAGCGCGACCTCGCCATCACGACGGTGTACGTCACCCACGACCAGGAAGAGGCGCTCTCGCTGTCCGATCGCGTGGCGGTCATGCGCGAGGGCCGCGTGCAGCAAGTGGCCGCGCCCAAGGCGCTCTACGAGCGCCCCGCCAATCGCTTCGTCGCTGACTTCGTGGGCACCAACAACTTCATCCCGGGCGTGGTCACGGAGCACGCCGATGGCCGTGCCCTGGTCGACACTCCGCTCGGTCGGGTCCGCGCGCGCTCCGGCGAGGTGGCGCGCGGGGCCGCCTGCGTGCTGGCCGTCCGTCCGGAGAATGTCGCGCTCGACGGCGCCGGCGAAAATCGCGTCGAGGGGCGCGTGCGGTTGGCCGCCTACCTCGGCAACACGCTGCGCTACGACGTCGAGACCGCGGCCGGCCTCGTGCTGAAGGTCGACGTCGGCGATCCGTGGCAGCACGAGGTGCTCCCGGCGGGCCACGGCGTGTGCGTGACGTTTCCCGCGTCGGCGACGCTCGTGCTGCGCGACGACTGAGGATGACCAACGGCGCCCTCGCGGCGGCGCCCGCGCGCCGCATGGCAGCGAGCGTGCTGCCCGCGCTCGGCATCGCGCTGCTTTGGGCGTTTCTCGCGATCTTCCTCGTCTATCCGCTGCTGCGCGTCTTCTACGACGCCTTCAGCGACGAGGCGGGGCGTCTGACACTGGATAACGTCGTCGCGTTCGCCGGGGACGCTTTCTACCGGCGCTCGTTGTGGAACTCGCTGCTGCTGGGCCTGGGCACCGTGGCGGCGACGTCGATCCTGGGCTTCGCCATCGCGCTGCTGCTCGTGCGCTACGACTTCCCCGGCCGCGGCCTCTTCGGGTACCTGACGCTGATCCCCATCGTGTCGCCGCCGCTCGTCGGCGTCCTGGGCTTCACGTTCATCATGGGCAAGGCCGGCACGGTCAACGTGCTGCTCGAGGACTGGTTCGGCCTCGCCACACCCATCAACTTTGTCTACGGCATTCACGGCGTACTGCTCGTCGAGGCGCTGCACCTCTTTCCGATGATCACGCTCAACGTCGTCGACGCCCTCGGCCGCATCGACCCGTCGCTGGAGGAGGCGGCCGAGGGTGTGGGGGCGAGAGGCTGGAGCCGGCTCACCACGATCACGCTGCCGCTGACGACGCCGGGCTACGTGGCGGGCGCGCTGCTCGTGTTCATCTGGACGTTCTCGGACTTCGCCACGCCGCTGGTGCTGGGCGTGCACGACCTGCTCGCCTCGCAGGCGTACCTCAACATCGTGCAGTTCGTGGACCGGCGCCTGTTCCGTATCGGCCTCGTGATCTCGGCCCTGATGGTGGCGCTCGCCGTCCTCTTCCTGATCGCCGCGCGCCGCTACGTCGCGATCAAGGACTACTCGTCGCTGTCGTACTCGCGCGTGCCGCGGCGGCGACTGCGGCCGCTCGCCGCCACGGGCGCGGTGACGTTTCTCTCCGCGGTGATGCTGTTCTCGTTCGTGCCGTACCTCGGTGTCGCGCTGGCGTCCGTCGGCAAGGGGTGGTCGATGACGCCGTTTCCCGTGCGCTACACCTGGCTCTTCTTCGAGCGCGTCATCGTGGAGACGCCGAAATACATCGTGAACAGCTTCCTGTACTCGGCGCTGGCCGTGATCCTCTGCATCGTCATCGGGGTGCCGATCGCCTGGATCCTGGCGCGCACGCGGCTTCCAGGCCGCGACGTGCTCGACGGCCTCAACACGCTCATCCTCGCCGTGCCGGGCACCGCCATCGGCATCGCCTACATCCGCGCATTCCACGTCGAGCTGCCGTGGCTGGCCATGCCGCTCACCAGCCTGTGGATCATCCTGCCGATCGTGCTGGCCGTGCGTCGGCTGCCCTACACGGTGCGCGGCTCGTACGCCTCGCTGCTGCTCGTGCACCGATCGATGGAGGAGGCGGCGGCCAGCGTGGGCGCCGGGGGGCTGCGCTCCTTCGGCGACGTCACATTGCCGCTGATCTGGCGTGGAGTGCTCGTCGGCTCGCTCTTTTCATTCGTGACGTCACTGCAGGAAGCCTCGGCCGTGCTGTTTCTCTCGCTCGGCGGCTGGGAAACGATTCCCGTCGGCATTTTCTCGTTCTACATCGCCGGCAGCGCCAACGAGGCGGCGGCGCTCGGCGTGATCCTGATCGCCGTCGCCGCCGGCAGTGTGCTGGCGATCAACCGCGTCGCGGGCGCGCGAATGGGCGGGATGTTCGGGTAGGTTGTACTGTCGCTTCACAAGCTCCAGGCCCTGTGTTAGTGTTTCGCTTCGCATGGCGCAGCCCGGGGAGAAATCGGCCTGGTCCGCGCTCGCCGAGTTGTCCTCGGTCGGCTTCGCGATGGTGCTCGCCACCGTGATCGGCCTGATCGGCGGCTACTACTTGGATCACTGGCTCGGCACGAAGCCCTGGCTTCTGCTGCTCGGTCTCGGCTTCGGCATCGCGGCGGGGTTCGTGATTTTCTTTCGCTCGGTCAAGCGAGCGAATCGGGAGCTCGATGGATCCAAGTGACCTGACGTCGCGTGTCTCACGCGACGCATGCGTTCTGGGGGTGGCGCTGACGGCGCCCGCGGCCTGGTTGGGAGGCCTCGACGGCGCGCTCGGCGCCGCCGCCGGGGCCGGGATCGCCGTCGGCAACTTCCGCTGGCTTGCCTCCCGCGTGACCGCGGCCGTCGACGCGGCCTCGACCGAGCGCCCGCTCTGGACGCTCGGTGCGGCGCTGCGGCTGGCCGTCCTGGCGGGTGCGGTGACGCTGACCCTGGTCAGCGGCCACGCCCATCCGCTGGCGATCGTGGCCGGGTTGAGCGTGATTCCGGTCTGTGTGATCGCGCAGGGACTGCGCGCGGCGCTCCGGGAGGCGTGATGGAAGCCATCGAACACCCGCCGCTCTTCCATCTGCCAGGCATCCCCGACCACGTCACCTACACATGGGTCGTGATGATCGTGCTGTCGGCCGTGGCGTTCTTCGCGTCGCGCCGGCTCGAGCTGGTGCCGCGGGGCACGCAGAACCTCATGGAGATCGTCCTCGAGCAGATGCAGGGAATGATCGACGACGTGATGGGCCCCGAGGGCCGTCCGTATCTGCCGTTCATCGGGACGCTGGGCCTGTTCATCTTCGCCGCGAATCTGCTGAGCCTGGTGCCGGGCGCGGCGGGGCCCACCACCAACCTCAACACCACCGCGGCCTGCGCGATCATCGTCTTCATCGCGTACCACGCGATCGGCTTGCGCGCACAGGGCCCGGCCACCTACATCCGACACTTCATGGGTCCGGTGGTGTGGCTCGCGCCGCTCATGATGCCGATCGAGATCATCAGCCATCTCGCGCGTCCGCTGTCGCTCACGCTGCGGCTGTTCGGCAACATGGTGGGCGGCCACATCCTGCTCGCGGTCATCTTTTTCCTGATGGGCTTCAACGGGCTGATCGGCTGGGCGCTGTCGGGCAGCGTGGCGGGCGCGGCGGTCGGCGGCCTGAGCGGCATCATCGCGATCGCGTTCACGGTGGGGTTCCTCTATCCGCTGAAGCTGCTGGTCTCGTTCCTCCAGGCGTTCATCTTCGTGATGCTCACGATGCTGTACATTGCGGGGGCCATCGAGCACGCCGACGAGGGCCATGGCGGCGATGGCGCCGAGCGCCACGAGTCCGGCCATCACTAGCACACCACACGTACAGAGGAGGACGGTCGTGCGACGTTCACTGATGCTGGGATCTCTGTTCGTTCTCACGTTCCCCGGCCTGGCGCTCGCGGCCGACGCTCCGGCATCCGGCGGCTGGGTCGGACCGTTTACCGTGATCGCGGCCGGCATCGGCATGGCGATCGCAGCCGGTCTCTGCGGCCTGGGACAGGGCCGAGCGGTGGCCGCCGCCGTCGAGGCCATGGGCCGCCAGCCGGGCGCGGCGGCCCGCATCCAGACCGCCATGATCATCGGTCTGGCCCTCATCGAGTCGCTGGCCATCTACACGCTGGTCATCGCTCTGATCCTGTTGTTCGTGAAGGGCATCAACTTCGCGTGATGTCATTCGTGTAGGCTGATTCGGCCGGGCGTCGGCGGCGACGGCGCCCGGCCAACTTTCCCATGCGACGTCGCTCTGCGTATCGCGCCTCGAGAATCCCGGAGATGACGATCCATCGTCTCTCCGTCTACACGCGCTGCCTCCTGCAGCTCGAGGAGGACGGCGTCAAGACCATCTCCTCGCAGGAGATGGCGGACCGCTTCAACCTCAATTCCGCGCAGGTGCGCAAGGACCTCGCCTACTTCGGCGAGTTCGGCGTGCGCGGGATCGGCTATTACGTGGCGGGCCTCAAGGGCGAGCTGCAGCGTATCCTCGGCCTCGATCGCCAGTGGCCGGTCGTGCTGGTCGGTTTCGGCAACCTCGGCTCCGCGCTCTTCCACTACAAGGGCTTCGGCCGTCAGGGCTTTCGCATCGCCGCCATCGTCGACGACGATCCCGCCAAGGTCGCGCGCGAGGTCGACTCCGTCCCCGTCGTGCACAGCCGCGACCTCGCACGCGAGGCGAAGGCGCGCGGGATCCAGATCGCCATCGTCGCCGTTCCCGCCGAGTCCGCGCAGGCGGTCACCGACCAGCTGGTTAGCGCCGGCATTCGCGCGATCCTCAACTTCGCGCCGGCCCGGCTCAAAGTCCCGCGCGAGGTGCGGCTGCAGAACGTCGATCTCTCGATCGAGCTGGAGACGCTCTCGTTTTACCTCGCGCAGGGCACGCGCTGACGCGCGTCAGACAGGCGGCCACGCGAGGCGCATTTCCCACCGTGATACCGTAAGTCGTTCCGATGTTGAAGAACTGGCAGGCGTTTGTGGACCTGGCGAAGAGGTTCGCCGAGGGAGACGTCCGCCTGCGCGTCGCCGGCCTCGCCGGATCCGCCCGCGCGCTCGTCGTCGCCGAGCTGATCCAGCGCCATCCTCGCCCCGTCCTCGTCGTCGTCGCCTCGCTCGGCGAGGCGCATCGCTTCGCGCAGGATCTGAAGTTCTTCGGCGCCGCCGCCTTCGAGTTTCCAGAGCGCGAGCCGCAGCTCTGGAAGGGTGGCCATCACCGTGAGGCGGAGGCTGAGCGCGCGATGATCGTACGGCGGCTTACCGCGGGTGAGCCGATCGCGGTCGTCGCCACGCCGGCGGCGCTCGACACGCCGCTGCCGGCACCGGGCGAGTTCCGCGAAGGAACGCTGCGGCTGGCGACGCGCGACAGTCTCGATCGCGAGCTGTTGCTCGAAGCTCTCGAGAAGGCCGGCTACGAGCGCACGGACACGGTCGTCGAGGTCGGGCAGTGGAGCGCGCGGGGGGGCATCGTGGACGTCTTCTCACCCATGCATCCGAGCCCCGCGCGTCTGGAGTTCGACGGCGACGACATCGAGTCGATCCGGCTGTTCGATCCGACGACGCAGCGCTCGACCGCCACACTCGATGAGCTGCTCGTCCTGCCGCTCGTCTCTGTGCCGGAGGCGCCGGGCGACGCGGGGACGCGGCTGCTTCACTATCTTCCGGCCGGCGCACCGGTCGTCGTGGACGCGCCACGTCTGCTCGACGAGACCTCCGAGGACGCGCCGGGTCGCCGTCCGCTCGGCGACATCATCGCGGGGCGGCCCCGCGTCGAGCTGGAGGTCCTGGCCGCCGAAGAGGCGGACATCTCGCTGGAGGCGCTCTCCGTCGAGCCGTACTCGGGCAAATTCGACCGCCTCGTCGACGACCTGCTCCGATGGCGAGGCGAAGGCTTCACGGCTCGGCTGGTGGCGGCCGACGCCGGCCAGGCCGAGCATCTTCGCGAGATCCTCCACGACCACGATCTCGACACGCGCGTGGCCGAGGGGCTCGAGTCGCCGGACGCCATCGCCATCGTGGTGGGCGAGCTCTCGGACGGGTTCGCGATCCCCGCCATCGGCCTCGTGGTCCTCGCCGAGACCGAGATCTTCGGCGCACGCCGGCGCACGCTGCGGCGCCCGAAGTACCAGCGCGGCGCCGCGCTGACGGCGTTCACCGACCTCGCCGTCGGCGATCTCGTGGTGCACGAAGACCACGGCATCGGCAAGTATCTCGGGCTGCGCACGATGCGCATTGGCGACAAGGACGCGGACTTCCTGCTCCTCGAGTACGCCGACAGCAACCAGCTCTACGTCCCCATCGATCGCCTCGACCTCGTCTCGAAGTATCTCGGCGCCGACTCCGGCGCGGCGCGCCTCGACCGGCTGGGCGGCGCTTCGTGGCAGCGGGTCAAGGAGTCGGTGCGGGCGGCGCTGCGCGAGATGGCCGAGGAGCTGCTCAAGCTCTACGCGCGACGCTCGGTCGCCGAGGGGCACGGCTTCTTGCCCGACACCCCCTGGCAGCGCGAGTTCGAGGCCGCCTTCCGGTTCGAGGAGACGCCCGACCAGCTGCGCGCGATCAAGGACGTCAAGCGCGACATGGAGAGCCCGCGCCCGATGGACCGGCTCGTGGCAGGCGACGTCGGCTATGGCAAGACCGAGGTCGCGCTGCGCGCGGCCTTCAAGGCCGTCGCCGATGGCATGCAGGTCGCCGTGCTCGTGCCGACCACCGTGCTGGCGCAGCAGCACTGGTCGACCTTCGCCGAGCGTTTCACGCCGTTTCCCGCCAAGGTCGAGCTGCTCTCGCGCTTTCGCTCCCCCAAGGAGCAGAAGGCCGTCGTCGAGGGCCTTCGTACGGGGACGGTCGACGTGGTCATCGGCACGCATCGCCTGCTCGGCAAGGACGTCGCGTTCAAGAACCTCGGCCTGCTGGTCGTGGACGAGGAGCATCGATTCGGCGTTGCTCACAAGGAGCGTGTGAAGCAGCTGCGTGCCTCCGTGGACGTGCTGGCCATGACGGCGACCCCCATTCCCCGCACCCTTTATATGTCGTTGTCCGGGGTGCGCGACATGTCGGTGATCGAGACGCCGCCGGTCGACCGGCTTCCCATCGAGACGGTCGTCCGCCGCTTCAACCGCGCCGTCATCAAGGAGGCGCTCGACCGGGAGCTCGAGCGCGGTGGTCAGGTGTTCTTCGTGCATAACAGAATCCAGTCGCTGCCGTCGATGGCTCGTTTCGTTCAAGAGCTCGTTCCCGATGCCCGCGTTCTCATGGCTCACGGCCAAATGAATGAACGAGAGCTCGAAGCGGCCATGGTGCGATTCGTGGACGGCCAGGCCGATGTCCTGGTATCGACGGCGATCGTGGAGTCGGGCCTCGATATCCCGGCGTCGAACACGATCATCGTCAATCGGGCCGACCGCTTCGGGCTGGCCCAGCTCTACCAGCTCCGCGGCCGCGTCGGGCGGGAGCGCCAGCAGGCATACGCCTACCTCCTGGTCCCCGCCGACGGACGCGTGGACGAGCAGGCCCAGCGGCGGCTGCGAGCCCTCCAGGAGCTGACCGAGCTGGGCTCGGGCTTCAAGCTGGCCATGCGGGACCTCGAGATCCGGGGGGCCGGCAACCTCCTGGGCGCCCAGCAGCACGGCCATATCGCCGCGGTGGGCTACGATCTTTACGCGAAACTTCTGGCCGAAGCCGTGGCAGAATTGGGCGGCCAACGGACGGCTGCGGCCGTCGAACCGGTGATCAGCGTCACGGAGGAAGGCTTCGTTCCCGAAGACTATGTGCCCGAGGTCAACCAGCGTCTCGCGTTCTACAAGCGGCTGGCCGGCGCCACCGGCGACAGCGAGATCGAGGACATTCGCGCCGAGCTGGTCGACCGCTTCGGCCCGTTGCCGGAGCCCGCGCGACGCCTCCTCGACATCGTGCGCATCCGCGTGGCCGCGCGGGCACTGCGCGTCGAAAAGATCGAGGCCGGCGAGGGCCGCGCGCTGATCACCTTCGCAGCGTCCACAGAGATCGACCCCGCGCGCCTCGTGCACGCCATCCAGGCGAGCCGTGGCCGCCTGCAGATGAAACGAGAGTTCACGATCGAGGCTTCGATCGCCAAAGGCTCGTGGCCGGCGGTGCGCGACTCGATCCTCAAGGCGCTCGACGAGTTGGCGCGCGCATGAGGCGCACGCCGCTCCGCGTGGTCGGGCTCGCCCTGATCCTCGGCGGCTGTGCGTTTCCGTCCTGGGTGCCGCTGGTCGGCAAGCCAAAGGGGCCGCCCCCGGCCGCGCCCGCAGCCGCCAAGCCGTCGTCGCCGGACATGCCCATGCCAGGCGACGTCCGCGTCCGTACGCTGGAGCACGACGACGCCGTGGCCGATCGCGTCGTCGCCGTCGTCAACAACGACGCCATCACGCTGAGCGAGCTGCAGGAGACCATCGTCGCGTTCCGCGCCGAGAACCGAGGGGGCCGAGGCAGTAATTCCAGCGACGACGAGCTGGCCAAGCAGTTCCTGCCAAAGCTGATCGACAGCCGTCTGCAGCTGCAGGAGGCCGAACGCGAGAAGATCACCGTCGAGGATCAGGAAGTCAACGACGAGATCAGCGAGCGGATCAAGGCCTACAACAGCAAGACGGTCGAAGAATTCGAGAAGCTGCTCAAGGAGCAGGGCATCACGATGGAGGCCGTGCGCAAGCGCGTCCGTGAGAGCCTGCGCGTGCAGAAGGTGGTCCGGCGTAAGGTCGCGCTGCGGGTGTCGGTGACCGACACGGAGATCGTGCAGTACGTGGAGGAGAACCGGCAGAAGCTCGAGACCGGCCTGTCGTATCACGCCCGGCATATCCTCGTCGTGCCCGAAGGCGGCGACGACGCGGCGTGGGAGGGCGCCCGGATCAGGGCGGACATGATGCGCACCCAGGTTCTAGAAGGTGGGGACTTTGCCACCGTCGCCCGTGCGCACTCGCAGGACGCCAGCGCGAAGGACGGTGGCGACCTCGGCACCCTCAAGCGCGGAGAGCTGGCCCAGGACATCGAGGCCGAGATTCTGAGGCTGGCGCCCGGGCAGATGTCGCGACCGTATCGGTCCTCACTCGGCTATCACGTCTTCCGGCTGGAGTCGAAGGACTCCCTGGAGGGGGACGGCCTGATTCGCGTCAAGCAGCAAATCCGCGAAATCCTGTTCCGGCAGAAGTACGAAGCCCGGCTCGAGGCCTGGCTCAAAGAGATCAAGCAACGCGCGATCATCGAAGTGCGTATGTGAAAAACGTTGACAGCGCCCCCCTCGCGATGCGAGGATTACACGTAACGTCGTAGCTCCAACCTCGTAGAAGCCCTGCAGAAAAGCGCAAAACCTAACCCTTGCGGCCCTGAGTGCCGCGCCCGGAGCCCGTTGATGAGCGCCCGCCGAGAACGAGGTCAAGCAAACCCGACCCAGCAGGACCCGCAGCTGCCGTCCAACGGCATGAACCTGTCGGAGCTCAAGGAAAAGTCGATCTCCGACCTCAACGCCATCGCCCGCGAGCTCAACGTCCAGAGCGTGGGCGGACTGCGCAAGCAGGAGCTGATCTTCAAGATCCTCCAGGCGCAGGCCGAGAAAGACGGCCTCATCTATGCCGAAGGCGTGCTGGAGGTCCTGCCCGATGGGTTCGGATTCCTGCGCGCGCCGGACTACAACTACCTGCCGGGTCCCGACGACATTTACGTCTCGCCCTCACAGATCCGACGCTTCGACCTGCGCACCGGCGACACGATCTCCGGGCAGGTTCGGCCCCCGAAGGACACCGAACGCTACTTCGCGCTCCTCAAGGTCGAGGCAATCAACTTCGAGACGCCCGAGCAGGCGCGCGAGAAGATTTTCTTCGACAACCTCACGCCGCTCTATCCGATGGAGCGGCTGCGGCTCGAGTACGACGCCGAGGACCTCACCACGCGCGTCATGGATCTGCTCTGCCCGATCGGCAAGGGGCAGCGTGGCATGATCGTGGCGGCCCCGCGCACCGGTAAGACGATGATGCTGCAGAAGCTGGCCAACGCGATCGCCAAGAATCATCCGGAGGTCTACCTCATCGTGCTGCTCATCGACGAGCGGCCCGAGGAAGTCACCGACATGCAGCGCTCGGTGAAGGGGGAGGTCATCTCCTCCACCTTCGATGAGCCGCCGCAGCGCCACATCCAGGTGGCCGACATGGTCATCGAGAAGGCCAAGCGTCTCGTGGAGCACAAGCGCGACGTGGTGATCCTGCTCGACTCGCTTACCCGCTTCGCCCGCGCTCACAACGCGGTCATTCCCTCGTCCGGCAAGGTGCTCTCGGGCGGTCTCGACGCCAACGCGCTGCAGCGGCCGCGGCGCTTCTTCGCCCAGGCGCGCAACATCGAGGAGGGTGGCTCGCTGACCATCATGGCCACCGCCATCGTGGACACGGGCAGTCGCATGGACGACGTGATCTTCGAGGAGTTCAAGGGCACCGGCAACATGGAGGTCCATCTCGACCGGCGCCTCATGGACAAGCGCATCTTCCCGACCATCAACATCGAGCAGTCCGGTACTCGCAAGGAGGAACTGCTGCTCGAGAAGGACGAATTGCAGAAGGTCTGGCTCCTGCGCAAGGCGCTGTCCCAGCTCAACCCCGTCGAGGGTATGGAGTTGCTGCTCGACAAGCTCAAGCTCACCCGCAGCAACAAGGAGTTCCTCGCCTCGATGCACAGCATGGGGTAAAGCCGCACGGCTTTTGCATTTCCATAAGCCTGCTGGTAGTCTTGAACCCCTGAGGGAGGGCTGAGCCGTGAAGGTGGGTATTCATCCGGACTACGTCGACACCACGATCACCTGCGCCTGCGGAGAGGTCGTCAAGACCCGTTCCACGCGTCCGGACATCCACGTCGAGGTCTGCTCGAAGTGCCATCCGTTCTTCACGGGCAAGCAGAAGCTCATGGACACGGCCGGCCGTGTCGAGCGGTTCCAGCGCAAGTACAAGCGGCAGCCCGCGGCCGCGAAATAAGCGCCGGCCTCTCCGCGCCGCGGAGCTGAGTCGTGCTGTTCGATAAGCTCCGCCAGATCGAAGAGCGATCGCAGCAGATCGCTCGGATCCTCACCGACCCCGCCATCTTCAGCCAACAGGCGGAGTATGCCCGCCTGCGCAAAGAGCACGCCGACACGCTGGAGATCGTCGAGAAGTTCACCGAGTACCGCGACGTGCTCAAGCGATTGGGCGAGGCGCGGCACATCCTGGCCGAGGGCGGTGATCGCGAGCTCGCCGAGCTGGCGCAGACGGAGATCGACGAGCTGTCGGTGCGCCAGACCGCGCTGGAGGAGGAGCTCAAGAAGCTCGTTCTGCCCAAGGATCCCAACGACGACAGGAACGTCTTCGTCGAGATCCGCGCCGGCGCGGGCGGCGACGAGGCGGCCCTCTTCGCCGCCGACCTCGCGCGCATGTACACGAAGTACGCCGAGGCGCACCGCTGGAAGGTCGAGGTGATGGACTCGAGTTCGACCGGCGTGGGCGGCCTCAAGGAAGTCATCTTCTTCATCCAGGGCCGCGGCGCCTGGAGCCGGCTCAAGTTTGAGCGCGGCGTCCATCGCGTGCAGCGCGTCCCCGTCACGGAGGCGAGCGGCCGCATCCACACCTCCACCGTCACCGTCGCGGTGCTGCCGGAGGCGGAAGACGTCGACGTGCGCGTCGAGGAGAAGGATCTGCGGGTGGACGTCTACCGTTCCTCGGGCCCCGGCGGTCAGGGCGTCAACACGACCGACTCTGCCGTGCGGATCACGCACATTCCGACGGGTCTCGTGGTGACCTGCCAGGACGAGCGCTCCCAGCTCAAGAACCGCGCGAAAGCGATGCGCGTGCTCAAGGCGCGCCTCCTCGAGCGCGCGCAGGAAGAGCAGCAGGCGGCGATGGCCGCCGACCGCCGCTCGCAGGTGGGCACCGGCGAGCGCAGCGAGCGCATTCGCACCTACAACTTCCGCGAGGGCCGCGTGACCGACCACCGCATCGGGCTCACGCTGCACCGCCTGCCGGCAATCCTCGAGGGCGATCTCGACGAGATCATCGATGCGCTCGGCGCCGCCGAGCAGGCGGAGCGCCTGCAGAAGGTGGAGTCGTGACGCGCGCGGTCGATCCCGACACGCTGCTCGACTCGCGGCCCAGCGTGTCCGTGGCGCTGGCCGCCGGCGCCGACGCGTTGCAGGCCGCAGGGGTCGACGGCGCGAGCGTCGATGCCGAATGGCTGCTGGCCAGCGTGCTGCGGATACCGCGCGGCGCGCTCCGGATCGAGCCGCGGCGGACGCTGGCGCCGGCCGAGGCGGGACGATACGTCGCGCGTTTGCGACGCCGGATGAATCGTGAGCCGCTGCAGCACGTGCTCGGCACGGCCCCCTTTCGTCACATCACGCTGCGGGTCGGCCCGGACGCGCTGGTGCCGCGTCCCGAGACCGAGCTGTTGGCAGAGTGGGCGCTGCAGCTGTTGCCGTCCGCCCTCGCATCGCCGCTCGTGATCGATGTCGGGACGGGAACCGGGTGCATCGCCTGCGCGATCGCGTGGGAACGGCTTGGCGCCCAGGTCATCGCGCTGGAAGCGTCGCCGCGTGCCGCCGCGATGGCGCGCGACAATGTCGCCGCGCTCGGCCTTTCGGGGCGCGTCACCGTCGAGGTCTCCGACCTGTTCTCCACCCTGCGGTCCGTCCGCGCCCACGTCGTCGTTTCCAATCCGCCGTACCTGCCGACGGACCTGATTCCGACGCTGAGCCCCGAGGTCAGCCGGCACGATCCGCGGATCGCGATGGACGGCGGCCCTGACGGGCTCGGCGTGCTGCGCCGTATCGTCGCGCAAGCGCCGGCGTGGCTCGTGACCGGCGGCGCGCTCGTCCTCGAGACGGGAGGTGACGCGCAGGTGCGCGAAGTCGGCGCGTTCATGCGGGCGACGGGCTTCACGGCCCTCGAGACGCGTCGCGACCTGGCCGGCGTCGAGCGCTTCGTCGCGGGCCGACGTCCATGAAGAGCGGCCTGACGCTCGCGCTGCCCAAGGGCCGGCTCCTCGATCCGGCGCTCGACCTGCTGCGCGAGCTCGGCGTGACCGGCATCGATCCCGATTCGCGCAAGCTGATCTTTCGCGATGCCGGCCGCGATCTCGAGATCCTGCTGCTCAAGCCCTCCGACGTGCCGGCGTACGTCACCTACGGCGCGGCCGACCTCGGTGTCGTCGGCAAGGACATCCTGCTCGAGCAGGAGCCGGACGTGTACGAGCCGCTGGATCTCGGCTTTGGCTTCTGCCGGCTCGTCGTGGCCGAGCCGCGGGCCGTCTGGGAGCACGACGACCCCGCCAAGTGGTCGTGGGTGCGCGTGGCGACCAAGTACCCTCGACTCACGGAGGAGTACTTCTCCGCGCGCGGCATCCAGGTGGAGATCGTGCGGCTCGACGGCTCCATTGAGCTGGCCCCGCTGGTCGGGCTCGCCGATCGCATCGTGGACCTGGTTCAGTCCGGCGAGACGCTGCGCGCCAACGGCCTGGTGGAGGTGGCGGAGATCACGCGCTCGACGGCGCGGCTGATCGTCAATCGCGCCTCGATGAAGACCGAGCATGCCGCCGTCACGCGGCTGATCGACGATATGCGCGCGCGCCTGACGGTGTCGCCGTGATCCGGACGCTGGACGCACGGACGCTCGGTGTCGATGCGGTGGTGAAGGCCCTCGATCGCCCGCCGTCGCAGGTGCCGCCCGACGTCTCGGCCGCGGTGGACGCGATTGTCGCCGACGTTCGCGCGCGCGGCGACGCCGCCCTGCTCGAGCACACGGCGAAGCTCGACGGCTTCGCGGCGACGTCCGTGTCCGCGCTGGCGATCTCCACCGCCGAGATGGACGCGGCGCTGCGCGCGCTCGAGCCGGCGTCGCGCGCGGCGCTCGATTATGCCGCCGAGCGCATCGAGCGCTACCACGCGGCCGCGATGCCGAAGTCGTGGCGGCTGACCGACGAGCACGGCTCCAGCCTGGGTCAGGAGGTGCGCCCGCTGGATCGCGTCGGCGTCTACATCCCCGGCGGCCGCGCGACGTATCCCTCGACCGTGCTGATGACGGCGGTGCCCGCGCGCGTCGCCGGCGTCAAGGAAATCGTGCTGGTCACGCCGCCCGGCGCCGACGGCCGCGTGAATCCTGTGGTCCTCGCGGCGGCGCGCGTGGCCGGAGTGACCGAAGGCTGGCGGCTCGGCGGGGCGCAGGCGGTGGCGGCACTGGCGTACGGCAGCGCCACGATCCGCCGCGTCGACAAGATCGTCGGACCGGGCAACATCTACGTCGCCCTCGCCAAGACGCGCGTGTTCGGCGAGGTCGGCATCGACATGATGGCGGGACCGAGCGAGGTCGTCGTCGTCGCCGACGCCGCGGCCGATCCGGACTGGATCGCCGCCGATCTGCTGGCGCAGGCCGAGCACGATCCGATGGCGCGCGCGGTGCTGATCACCGACGCGCCGGCCCTGACGCCGCGGGTGGAGGCGGCCCTCGCCAGGCGCCTCGCCGCGCTCGAACGCCGGGAGATCGCCGCCGCCGCGCTCCGCGATCACGGAGCGCTGATCGTGACCGAGAGCCTCGAGCGGGCCGTCGAGATCGCCAACCGCCTGGCGCCCGAGCACCTCGAGCTCATGGTCGCCGTGCCCGCCGCGTTGTTGCCGCGCGTGCGTCACGCGGGCGCCGTGTTCCTCGGCGCCCACACGCCGGAGGTCGTCGGCGATTACGTCGCCGGCCCCAACCATGTGCTGCCCACGGCGGGCACGGCGCGGTTCGCGTCGCCGCTCGGCACGGAGGACTTCGTGAAGCGCTCGAGCGTGCTCGAGTACTCGCCGTCGGGACTGGCCGCGGCGCTGCCGCACCTGACGACGCTGTCGCGGATCGAGGGACTGACGGCGCACGGCCGCGCCGCCGAGGCACGCACGGAGGGCAAGCGCACATGAGCCAGGGACGGCACGCTCGCGTGGAGCGAAAGACCAAGGAGACGGAGATCACGCTGTCGCTCGGGCTCGACGGAACCGGCGCCTCGAAGATCACGACGCCGATCCCGTTCTTCAGCCACATGCTCGAGGCCTTTGCCAAGCACGGACTCGTGGATCTCGCCGTGGAGGCGCAGGGCGACATCGAGGTTGACCAGCACCACACCGTGGAGGACGTCGGCATCGTGCTTGGCCAGGCGCTCAAGCAGGCGCTGGGGGACAAGAAGGGCATCGTGCGTTTCGGCACCGCCTCGATTCCGATGGACGAGACGCTGGTGTCCGCGGCGGTGGATGTGTCGGGGCGGCCCTTTCTCGTCTTCAGCGTGCCGGTGGCCCGCGCGCGCGTCTCGAATTTCGACTGCGACCTGTTGCAGGAATTCTTCCGTGCGTTCGCGTTCAACGCCGAGATCACGCTGCACGTGACGATGCACTACGGGCACAATCTGCACCACATCACGGAGGCGGTCTTCAAGGCCGTCGGTCGCGCGCTGGCGCAGGCCACGCGGCACGATCCACGTATTGCCGGGATCCTGCCGTCGACGAAGGGGGCCCTCTAGGTGATCGCGATTATCGATTACGGCCGTGGCAATCTCGGCTCGGTCGAAAAGGCGTTCGCGCGCGTGGGCGTCCCGGCGGCGGTCACCCAGGATCCGCGCGCGGTCGACGACGCCGACGCCGTCGTGCTGCCCGGCGACGGCGCGTTCCACGACGCGATGGCCAATCTCGCGCGTCTCGACCTGCTCGGACCGCTGCGCCGCGCACTCGACGGCACACGGCCGTTTCTCGGGATCTGCCTCGGTTACCAGCTGCTGTTCACCAGCAGCGAGGAGTTCGGCGAGGGGCGAGGCCTCGACGTGATCCCCGGCGTCGTGCGCCGTTTTCCGGCGGGCCGCAAGGTGCCTCACATGGGCTGGAACGCCGTCGAGCACGGCGGCCGCCTGCGCCTGTTCGACGGCGTGCCGGAGGGCTCGCGGTTTTATTTCGTGCATTCGTATTATCCCGAGGCGCGCACGAGCGACTGCGCGACCAGCGGCAGCGGGCCGCTGAGGCAAGCGTGGTGCGAGTACGGTGTGCGCTTCGCCGCCGCCGTGGAGGTCGGACGCATCCACGCCACGCAGTTCCACCCGGAGAAGAGCCAGGGCTGGGGCCTGCGGATGCTCGAGAACTTCGCGGCCATCGTCAAGGAATCGGCGTGATCGTCATCCCCGCCGTCGACGTCAGAGACGGACGCTGCGTGCGCCTGCGCGAGGGACGCGCGGACGCCGAGACGGTGTTCTCCGAAGACCCGGTGGCGATGGCGACGCAATGGGCGACGCGCGGAGCCCAGCGCCTGCACGTGGTCGATCTCGACGGCGCATTCGGTAAGCCGCGGCAGACCGCGCTCGTGGCGAAGATCGTCGCGGCGGTGGCGCCGGTGCCGGTCGAGGTCGGGGGCGGGCTGCGTGATGTGGCGGCCGTCGAATCGGTGCTCGACGCCGGCGCGCGGTGGGTGGTGGTCGGCACGCGGGCGGCGCTGGACCCGCAGTTTCTGGGGGAAGTCTGTCGCGCATTCCCTGCTCGCGTCATCGTTGCCGTCGACGCACGCGGCGCGCGCGTCGCGATCAAGGGATGGACCGAGGTCATCGACGTCACGGTGACCGAGCTCGGTCACCGTGCGTGCCAGGCGGGTGCGGCCGCGCTTCTCTATACCGATGTCTCGCGTGACGGCACCCAGAGCGGGCCGAACGTGGAAGGCACGGCAGCGCTGGCGGCCGCTGTGCGCCTGCCAATTCTCGCGTCCGGGGGCGTCGGCACCATCGATCACATCGCGGCGCTCGCCGCGGTCGACGATCCGCGTATCGCCGGCGTCGTTGTTGGCCGTGCGCTCTACACGGGCGCGGTCAACCTCCCGGACGCCATGCGCGCCGCCGCCCGCGGAGCCTGACGTGCTCGCCAAGCGCATCATTCCCTGCCTGGACGTCAAGGACGGCCGCGTGGTGAAGGGCGTGCGCTTCGTGGACCTGCGCGACGCCGGCGATCCCGTCGAGGCGGCGGTCGCTTACGACGCCCAGGGCGCCGACGAGCTGGTGTTCCTCGATATCACCGCGTCGCACGAGGCGCGAGACATCATGCTCGACGTCGTCCGGCGCACCGCCGAGGGCATCTACATGCCACTCACGGTCGGCGGCGGCATCCGCTCGGTCGACGACGTGCGGCGGCTGCTGCGCGCCGGTGCCGACAAGATTTCGCTGAACACGGCCGCGCTGGCGCGCCCCGAGCTCATCCGCGAAGCCGCCGAGCGGTTCGGCAGCCAGTGCATCGTCGTCGCCATCGACGCCCGGCGAACGCCGCCGACGGACGCTGCGCGACCGGAGCCAACGGTCGCTACGCGACCGCAGCCGACGGAAGCTATGCGACCGGAGCCACGCACCATCTCGAACAGGCCACCCACGGCCCAAGCCGACCTCGCGGACCCCGTTACAACCTGGCGCGTTTACACGCACGGCGGCCGTCACCCGGCAGCGCGGGACGCCGTCGAGTGGGCGCAGGAAGCCGTCGCGCTGGGTGCCGGCGAAATCCTCCTGACGAGCATGGACCGGGACGGCACCAAGGACGGCTACGACCTCGAGCTGACGCGCGCGGTGTCGGAGGCCGTGACCGTTCCGGTGATCGCCTCGGGCGGCGCGGGCACGCTCGAGCACTTCCATGAGGCGCTGGTCGACGGGCGTGCGGACGCGGCGCTGGCCGCCTCGCTCTTCCATTTCGGCATCCACACGATCGCCGAGACCAAGAGGTATCTCGCGGATCGCGGCGTCGAGGTGCGGCGATGACGCCGGAAGAGCTCACGTACGACGAGCGCGGCCTGATCCCGGCCGTGGTGCAGGAGGCCGAGACCGGCGAGGTCCTCATGGTCGCGTGGATGGATCGCGACGCCGTCGCGAAGACCTTGACGACCGGCCTCACGCACTTCTGGTCGCGCTCGCGCCAGGCGCCGTGGCAGAAGGGCGAGACGTCCGGCCACCTGCAGCACGTGCAGGGCGTCTACGCCGATTGCGACGGCGACACGCTCGTCGTGCAGGTCCATCAGGAGGGCGTCGCCTGCCACACCGGCGCGCGTACGTGCTTTTTCAACGCGCTGTCGGGGCCGGGTGCGGCCGCCAACATGCTCGAGCGCATCGAGCGCATCGTGCGGCAGCGGAAATCGACGCCGGCCTCGGACTCGTACGTCGCGGCCCTGCTCGCCAAAGGCGAGGCCGCGGTGTGCCGCAAGATCGGCGAGGAAGCGATCGAGGTGGTGACCGCGGCGCTCGGCGGCGAGGGCGACGCGCGAGTGGTGTCGGAGGTCGCCGACCTCTGGTTCCACACGCTGGTGTTGCTCGGGGAGCGTGGTATCGCGCTCCACGATGTCCTCGAGGAGCTGGCGCGCCGACACCGGGAGCGCGCGGCTTCGCGAGGCTAGCGGGTGAGCGCCGGCGCCCGGCGCGCGGCGCTCGTCACGGCCGTCGCTTTCGCCGTTTTCGCCGGGTGCGCCGGACGACGCCTGCAGGACGGGGTCTACCGCTCGGAGCACGGCTTTCGGGTGACGGTTCCCGGGCCGAGGTGGCAGGTCGTCGACGGCTCGCGTGCCGAGCTCGAGCTGCGGCGCGCCGACGGCGAGGCGGGCATGCTCGCTCACGCGACGTGCCGCCCCGACGCCGTCCGTCGGGACTTCGGTCTGCTCGAACGTCACCTCTTGCTCGGCTTGCGGGATCGCGCGACCCTCGAAGCAGGCGACACCGACCTCGCCGGCCGGCGGGCCGCCCACGTGGTGGTGGAGGGGCGCCCTCGCGAGGGCGCGGGCCGCATGCGCATCGAGAGCTACGTGCTCAAAGATGCACGCTGCGTGTACGACCTGCTGTACGTCGCGCCGCCTGAGGAGTTCGACGGCGGCCGCGAGGATTTCCGGCGTTTCGTGCAGAGCTTCGCGATGGAGTGAGTGAGTGATGGAGGCCTATCTCAGGCGAACGGCGATGTGGTACGGCGGCGTCGGTCTGCTCACCGCGCAGGTCTTCCGCAGCGTCGCGCTCCCACCCAAGTACTTCCGCCTCGTGGTCAACGAGATGGAGGTGATGGGCGTGCGCTCGCTCGGCGTCGCGCTGGTCGCCGCCGTCTTCACGGGGATGGTCTTCGCCATCCAGAGCGCGGTGAACATGGCGCGTTTTGGCGCCGAGGCGTACGTGGGGCCCCTCGCGGCGCTGGCCATCCTGCGCGAGCTGGGGCCGGTGCTGACCGCGATCCTCGTCGGCGGCAAGGTGGCCTCCGGAATCACGGCTGAGCTCGGCTCCATGCGGGTGACCGAGCAGATCGACGCGCTCCGCACCCTCGGCGTCAACTACATCAAGCGCCTCATCGTGCCGCGGGTGCTGGCCGCGCTCATCGTGTTTCCGCTGTTGACGATCCTCGCCGACGTGCTGGGCGTGCTGGGCGGCATGGTGATCATGTGGATCGAGCGCGGCGCCGACATGTACGTCTACTGGAACGTGACGACCTACTGGGTCGTGCCGCGCGATTTCCTCACGGGCATCGGCAAGTCGTTCTTCTTCGGCGGCATCGTCACGCTGATCGGCTGCTACAACGGGCTGTCGACGACGGGGGGTACCGAGGGGCTCGGGCGCGCCACCACCGCCACCGTGGTCCACGTCACCATGGGCGTCATCGTCTCCGACTTCTTTCTCACCAAGATCTTTCTCATGATCTTCTGGTGACCGATGGCGTCCGTCGTCGTCGACGTCGTAGGACTGCGCAAGTCGTTCGATCGCGCCGAGGTGCTGCGCGGCGTGTCGTTCCAGCTCGACCGGGGGGAGACGCTGGTCGTCATGGGCGGCAGCGGCTCCGGCAAGACGGTGCTCCTGCGGCACGTGGCGGGGCTCATCCGGCCCGACTCGGGGCAGGTGCGCGTCTTCGGCCTCGCCATCGAGGGCCTCTCGGAGGAGGAGCTGCTGCCGATCCGTCGGCGCATGGGCTACGTCTTCCAGGGCGCCGCGCTGTTCGACTCGCTGTCGGTGCACGAGAACGTCGCCTTTCCGCTGCGCGAGCACACCAGCCTGTCGGAGCCCGAGATTCACGAGCGGGTCATCCACGTCCTGTCGCTGGTGGGGCTGGGCGAGGACGTCCTGCCGCTCCTGCCGTCGGAGCTGTCGGGCGGCATGCGGAAACGCGTGGGCATTGCCCGCGCGCTCGTGATCGAGCCGGAGCTGATGCTCTTCGACGAGCCGACGGCGGGACTCGATCCGACGAATTCGAAAATGGTCGGCGAGCTGATCGTGCAATTGAAGGGCGGCGCCGGCGACACGTCCATCGTGGTCACGCACGATGTGGAGCTGGCGCGGACCGTCGCCGATCGGCTCGCCATTCTCATGGACGGCCGCTTCGCCGTGGTCGGGCGCCCGAACGAGGTGATGGCATCGGGCGATCCGGCCGTGCAGGCGTTTCTGGCCGGCGATGCGAGGTGACGACGTGAACGATGAGCGGAGCGAGCTCGGCCGGAAGTTCCGCGTTGGCGTCTTCGTGCTGGTGTCGCTGGCGGCGGGGATCGGCTTGGTCTACGCCCTTGGCGCGCGGGCGCGACTGTTCGAGGCGCGCTACACGATCCACGCGGAGTTCACGGAGGTGGGCGGCCTCAACGAGGGCGCGACCGTGCGGCTGGCGGGCGTGCAGATCGGCCGCGTCAAGCGCGTGAACCTGCCCGCCGAGCCCGGCGGCAAGGTGCGCGTCGACCTGTCGATCGCCAAGCGGTTCGCCAACCGTGTGCGCCAGAACTCGGTGGCTCGTATCGAGACGCAGGGGCTGCTCGGCGATCGCATCGTCGAGCTGACGGTGGGCACCGCCGACGCACCGGCCACGCACGACGGCGATGTCATCGCCTCGCGCGATCCCACCGACTTGGGCAAGATCGTTGGGCAGGGTGCCGAGACGATGAAGAACGTCGCGGCGCTGGCGGACAGCCTCAAGGCGACGGCGGACACGTTGAGGCAGTCCAAGATCATCGAGGACGCGTCGGCGACGATGGCGTCGACGCGCCGGGCCACCGATCGCGTCGCCCGCATGGTCGACGAGGTCGAGAAGGGCCGTGGATGGGCCCATGCGCTGATCTACGAGGAGCCGGTGGCGCTGCGAAAGATGAACGACGTGATCGTCACCACGCAGCGCCTGCTCGATCGGATGGATCGCGGCGAGGGTGCGGCCGGCGTGCTCACCTCGCCACAGTCGACCGCCGCCGCGCGCCGCTTCGTGGCGGCCATGGACAAGCTCGCGCGTGTGGCCGAGCAGCCGGGCACGGCCGACGAGGGGTTGGTGCCGGCGCTGTTGTTCGATCCCAAGTACAAGAACGTCCTCGACGATCTCAAGGTCGTCGCGCACAACTTTCGCGAGGTCTCGGACCGGCTGGTCGGCGGCAAGGGCACGCTCGGCGGGCTGATACAGGACGAGCCGGCCGACGCCAGCATCCGCCAGGCCTCGCGCGATCTGCAGGCTGCCCTCGCCAACCTCAAGGACATCACGGCCAAGATCAACGAGGGTGAAGGCACCCTCGGCGCCCTCATCGCCGATCCCACCGTCTACGAGCGCCTGGTGTCTATCCTCGACGGCGCGCAGCGATCGTTCCTCTTGCGCGGGCTGCTTCGCAACCTCGGCAGTGGCGGCAAGACGAAGGAGGGCGAGTGAGCCCGCGGCCGACGTCCGTCTATCGCTGCCAGGAGTGTGGCTTCGCCAGTCCGAAGCCCGGCACCTGTCCCGACTGCCTGCGTGGCAGTGGCGCCTACGTGCAGCTGGTCGAGGAACGCGCTGAGACGCCCGCGCGCGGCCGGCGTGGCGGCGCGCCATCGTCGGGCCGGCCGCAGCCGCTCCGAGACGTGGTGCTCGAGGCCGGCGAGCGGTTGGCGACCGGCATCGCCGAGCTCGACCGCGTGCTCGGCGGCGGTGTCGTGCGCGGCTCGCTGGTGCTCATCGGTGGCGATCCAGGGATCGGGAAATCGACGCTGCTGCTGGACGCCGCCCGCGCGATCGCAAAGGTCCGTCCGCCCGTCCTCTATGTCTCCGCGGAAGAATCCGCCGCCCAGGTGAAGATGCGCGCCGACCGCCTGGGTATCGCGGGCGACGGGCTCCTGTTGTGGGCGGAGACCGACCTGAATGCCGTGCAATCCGCGCTCGATGACGTCAAGCCGCAAGCGCTGATCGTGGATTCGATCCAGACGGTGTTTTTGCCCGATCTCGAGTCGGCGCCGGGGTCGGTCGCGCAGGTTCGCGAGTGCGGGGCGCGGCTCATGACGCAGGCCAAGGGCCGTGGCCTCGCGACGTTCCTGGTCGGCCACGTCACGAAGGAAGGCGCGCTCGCCGGGCCGCGCGTGCTGGAGCATCTCGTCGACACGGTGCTCTATTTCGAAGGCGAGGCGCACCACGCGTATCGCGTCCTGCGCGCGGTGAAGAACCGATTCGGGTCCACCAACGAGATCGGCGTCTTCGAGATGGCGGCGCGAGGGCTCGTCGAGGTCGCCAACCCCTCGGGATTCTTTCTGTCCGAACGACCGGTGGACGCGCCGGGCTCCGTCGTGGTGGCCAGCCTCGAGGGAACGCGGCCGATGCTGCTCGAGCTGCAGGCGCTCGTGTCCCGTGCCTCGTTTGGCACGCCGCGGCGCACCGTGCTGGGCGCCGACTACAATCGCGTGTGCCTGCTGCTCGCGGTGCTGGAGAAGCGCGCGCAGCTGCCGATCGGCAACCAGGACGTCTTCGTCAACGTCGCCGGTGGCGGGCGCATCGTGGAGCCCGCGGCGGATCTCGCCGTCGTCCTCGCGGCGGCGTCCTCATATCTGGAACGGCCGCTGCCGGCCGACGTCGTCGTGCTGGGCGAGGTCGGCCTCACCGGCGAGGTCCGCGCGGTGGCGGGGCTCGAATCCCGGCTGCGCGCGGCGGCGCAGCTCGGCTTCCGCTCCGCCGTCGTCCCCAAGAGCAGCGCGGCCGAGGTCCGCGCGGCGCCGCTGAGCGTGCGCGGCGTGGCCACGGTGAGCGAGGCCCTCGAGGCGCTGCTGCCCTGATCGTCGCGAGCATCCGGGCGCTCGTCGTGCTGTGCGCGGCGGCCGCGGGCGCGGCGATCGCCATGGCGCTCGGGCTGCCGGTCGCGGCGCCAACGCTGGCGGGCGCAGCGCTCGGCGCCGTCGCCGTCGGCCTCGAGCTCACGGTTGCGCTGCGCGGCGCGCCGGCAACGAGCGCGCGCCCACTCGTCGATTCGATGAAGCTGCTGGACACCTCGGCGATCATCGACGGCCGTATCGCCGACGTGGTCGGCACCGGCTATCTCGAGGGGCCGCTGCTCGTGCCGCGTTTCGTGCTGCGCGAGCTCCAGCGTCTGGCCGACGGGACCGACCCGCTCCGCCGCAATCGCGGCAAGCGCGGGTTCGAGATCCTGAAGCGGCTTCAGGAGCTCCGCCGCGTGGAGATCCTCGAGGCGGACCTCGGAGGCGTCGGCGACGTCGACGACAAGCTCGTCGAGCTGGCGCGCCAGCGCGGCGCGCGCGTCGTCACCACCGACTACAATCTCAACCGCGTGGCCGAGCTGAGCGGCGTGAGCGTCCTGAACGTGAACGACCTCGCCAACGCGCTGAAGCCCGTCGTCCTGCCGGGTGAGAGTCTGCGCGTGCAGGTGCTGCGCGAGGGCAAGGAGCCGGGACAGGGTGTGGGATTCCTCGAGGACGGTACGATGGTCGTCGTCGAGCAGGGACGCCGCCTGCTGGGGCAGGAGGTGCCGGTCGTGGTGACGAGCGCGCTGCAGACGTCGGCGGGTCGTATGGTGTTCGCCCGCCCGCGACTCGAAGGCGAGGAGACGCGCGATGCGTGACGTCGCGGTGTTGATTCCCGCCGGCGGCGTCGGGGCGCGCCTGGGCCGGCGTACGCCCAAGCAGTTTCTGAACGTCGGCGGCGAGGCGATCCTGGCGGCGACGGTGCGCCACTTTCGCCGCCACCCGCGCCTGGCCGCGATCGTGGTCGCCGCGCCGGCGGCGCACATCGTGCGGGCGCGGCGTGTGCTGGGTCCCGGCGTCACGGTCGTGGCCGGCGGTTTCACGCGCCAGGAGTCGGTCCGGCTGGCGCTCGAGGCGGCGCCTCACGGCGTGAGGGTGATTCTCGTGCACGACGCCGTGCGGCCGTTCATCACGCGCGCGCTCGTCGACGCGGTGCTGGCGGCGGCACGCGCCGACGGCGCGGCGATCTGCGCGCTGCCGGTTGCCGAGACGGTCAAGCGCGTGCGCGATGGGGTGGTGGAGGCGACGGTGGACCGGACGGGGCTCTGGGCGGTGCAGACGCCGCAGGCGTTTCGCGCCGAGATCCTGCGCGAGGCGCACGACAAGGCGCGCCGGGACGGCGTCGCCGGCACCGACGACGCCATGCTGGTCGAGCGTCTCGGCCATCGGGTGCGCGTCGTGCCGGGCCTGGCCGGCAACGTGAAGATCACCACGCCCGACGATCTGCGACGGGCGCGCGGCACGCGGCGGGCAGAGCAGTGATTCGCGTGGGGTTGGGGTTCGACCTTCATCCTCTCGTCGCCGGTCGGCCGCTCGTGCTCGGCGGCGTGACGGTCCCGTCGGAGGTGGGACTCGACGGGCACTCGGACGCCGACGTGCTCGCGCACGCGGTGGCCGAGGCGCTCCTCGGGGCGCTCGCGCTCGGCGACCTCGGTCGTCACTTCCCCGACAGCGATCCACGCTGGCGCGGCGTCTCGAGCCTCGTGCTCCTCAAGGGCACGCTGGACCTCGTGCTGGCGCGCGGGGCGCGGCTCGTCAATGTCGACGCGACCGTGCTCGCGCAGGCGCCGAAGCTGGCGCCACTGCTGCCGGAGATGGCCAAGCGCTTGTCGGATACGCTCGGAATCGCCGTGGACGCGGTCAGCGTCAAAGCAAAAAGTCCCGAGGGGCTGGGACTCCTGGGCCGCCGCGAGGGCATCGCGGCGATGGCGGTGGTTACTCTGGAGGTCGCGTGAAGATCTACAACACGATGACGCGCACGAAGGAAGAGCTCGTGCCAATGCGGGCGGGCGAGATCCGCATGTACTCGTGCGGGGTGACCGTGTACGACCTCTCGCACGTCGGCCACGCGAAGATGATGATCGTCTTCGACGTCATCGCCCGCTACCTGCGCTTCGCGGGCTACCGCGTGATGTTCGTGCGGAATTTCACCGATATCGAGGACAAGATCATTCGCCGCGCCAACGAGGAAGGGGTGCCCGCGCACGAGATCTCCGAGCGCTACATCGCCGCATTCCGCGAGGACATCGCGGCGCTCGGCGTGGAGGCGCCCGACGTCGAGCCGAAGGCGACTGAGCACGTGCCCGAGATGGTCGCGCTGATCGAGCGGCTCGTCGCCGGCGGCTACGCGTACGTCGTCGACGGCGACGTCTACTTCGAGGTCCGCCGATTTCCGGCCTACGGCAAGCTCTCGGGCAAGAACCTGGACGAGCTGCTGGCCGGCGCCCGCGTCGACGTCGACGAGCGCAAGCGGGACCCCCGCGACTTCGCCCTCTGGAAGTCGGCCAAGCCCGACGAGCCGTCCTGGCCGAGCCCGTGGGGTCCGGGGCGTCCGGGCTGGCACATCGAGTGTTCGGCCATGGCGATGCGATACCTCGGCCCGTCGTTCGACATCCACGGGGGCGGCGAAGATCTGATCTTTCCGCACCACGAGTGCGAGATTGCCCAGGCCGAGGCCGTGACGCACGAGCCGTTCGCCCGCTACTGGGCGCACAACGGCTTCGTCAACCTGGGCAAAGACAAGATGTCGAAGTCGCTGGGCAACACGCTCACCATTCGCGACATCGTCAAGCGTCACGATCCCCAGGCGCTGCGTCTCTGGATCCTCGGCACGCACTATCGCCACCTGCTCGAGTGGTCGGACGAGCGGGTCGAGGAGTCGGCTCGTGCGCTCGGCCGACTCACGCGGTTGGTCGACGACGCCGCCGCGCTCGGCGCGCCGACGGCCGCGCTGCCCTCGGCCTACACGGGCTTCGCCGCACGGTTCACGGCGGCCATGGACGACGACTTCAACACGCCGCAGGCCCTCGGCGTGCTGTTCGACTTCGCGCGCGCGCTGTCCGAGCATCGCGATCGCGGTCTCGGCGCACCCGACGCGCGCGCCGACTTCGTGGGCGGCGTCGCGGAGCTGGTACGACTGGCGCGCGTTCTGGGCTTGCTCCAGCGCGGTGGAGCCGGCGGGGCACCGCCGGAGGTCGAGCGCCTGGTGGGCGAGCGAACCCACGCGCGCGCCCGGCGTGACTTCCGTCGCTCCGATGAGCTGCGCGCGGAGATTCATCGGCTCGGCTGGCTGGTGGAGGACACGCCCGGCGGGCCGCGGCTGACGCGTAAGAGCGGCTGATGGACGAGGGCCGCGTGTACGGCCGCAACCCCGTGCTCGCGCTGTTGCGGAGTGGTGGCCGCCGCGCGGACGAGATCGCCGTGCTGGCGGGCGGGCGCGGACCGCTCGGCGAGGTCGTGGCGCTGGCGCGCCGTGCCGGCGTGAAGGTTTCGTTCCGCACGCGGGATCAGCTGACCGCGATGGCGGGCTCCGCGGAGCATCAGGGCGTCGTCGCGCGCGTGAGCTCCGCCGACTACGTCGATGTCGAAGACCTCCTGGCCGAGCCGATCGAGCGTGGCCAGCCGCCGTTCTACCTCGTGCTCGACCAGGTCCAGGATCCGCGCAACCTCGGCGCGATCCTCAGGACCGCCGAAGCCTTCGGCGTCCACGGGGTCGTCATCCCCAAACACCACGCCGTGGGCCTCACCGATGCGGCGGCGAGAACGGCGATGGGCGCCCTCGAACGAATCCCGGTCGCCAGGGCGACGAATCTCGTCGCCGCGCTGGAAAGAATTAAAGAATCGGGGACATGGGTCTATGGAGCGGCCGCCGGCGAGGGGGTCGCGCCGTGGGCGGCAGACTTGCGCGGCCCTGTATGCTTGGTTCTGGGTGGCGAGGGCGAGGGGTTACGGCCTCTCGTGGCCCGCGCCTGCGACGTCGTCCTGGCCATCCCGATGGTCGGCGCCGCCGAGTCGCTCAACGTCGGCGCCGCGGCCGCCGTCCTCTGCTACGAGGTGTCCCGCCAACGCCATCAAAATACTTGACTTATAGCGATCTCGAAGTAGATTGGAACTTTGTCCGTGCTGGCGTAGCTCAGGGGCAGAGCAACTGCCTTGTAAGCAGTGGGTCGGGGGTTCAAATCCTCCCGCCAGCGCCAGCTTTTGTGCCGCGTTAGCCAACGAGAGGTTCTCATCGCATGCCGGCAGGTTCGGGGAGGTACCCAAGTGGCCAAAGGGGGCAGACTGTAAATCTGCTGGCGTACGCCTTCGGGGGTTCAAATCCTCCCCTCCCCACCACCGACTCGGGCGGGAATAGCTCAGCGGTAGAGCGCCAGCCTTCCAAGCTGGGGGTCGCGGGTTCGAATCCCGTTTCCCGCTCCATTGTAGCGACGGGTCGGCGGGCGGCTCGAGGCGTGGGTGGCCTGAATGAGGTGCGCGTGGCTCCGTTTGCGGACACTCCGCCTGCGGACACTCCGCGCGGGGAGCGCGTGGCTGCGCTTGCGGACACTCCATCTGCGGACACGCCACGCGAGGAGCGTGTGGCAGCGCTCGCGGACACTCCGAGGGGTGGCCTGAGCGAGGAGCGCGTGGCTGCGCTTGCGGACACTCCGCGCAGGCAGCCCGCGCCAGAGAGGGCCGCGCGACATAGCGATAACGGGTGTGCCCATGTAGCTCAGTTGGCAGAGCACGCCCTTGGTAAGGGCGAGGTCTCCGGTTCAATCCCGGACATGGGCTCCAGAATTTTTTCGCCGACGCACAGCGCGTACGGGAGGTAGCTGCGAATGGCCAAGGCCAAATACGAGCGGACGAAGCCGCACGTGAACGTGGGGACGATCGGGCACATCGACCACGGCAAGACGACGCTGACGGCGGCGATCACGAAGGTGCTGCACACGAAGAACAAGCAGATCGCGGTGCGGGAGTACGGGTCGATCGACAACGCGCCGGAAGAGCGGGAGCGGGGGATCACGATCGCGGTGGCGCACGTGGAGTACGAGACGGACAAGCGGCACTACGCGCACATCGACTGTCCGGGGCACGCGGACTACATCAAGAACATGATCACGGGGGCGGCGCAGATGGACGGGGCGATCCTCGTGGTGGCGGCCAACGACGGGCCGATGCCGCAGACGCGGGAGCACGTGCTGCTGGCGCGGCAGGTGAACGTGCCGTTCTTGGTGGTGTTCATGAACAAGGTGGACATGGTGGATGACCCGGAGATTTTGGACTTGGTGGAGCTGGAGGTGCGGGAGCTGCTCAAGAAGTACCAGTTTCCGGGGGACGAGGTGCCGGTGATCCGGGGGTCGGCGCTGCAGGCCAACGAGAAGCCGGAGGATCCGAAGGCGGCGGCGGCGATCTGGAAGCTGATGGAGGCGGTGGACAGCTACATCCCGACGCCGCCGCGGCCGGTGGACAAGCCGTTTCTGATGCCGATCGAGGACATTTTCTCGATCACGGGGCGGGGGACGGTGGTGACGGGGCGGGTGGAGCGGGGGATCGTGAAGGTGGGCGAGGAGATCGAGATCGTGGGGATGGCGGAGACGCGCAAGTCGGTGGTGACGGGCGTGGAGATGTTCCGCAAGCTGCTGGACGAGGGGCAGGCGGGGGACAACATTGGGGCGCTGCTGCGGGGCGTGGACAAGGACGATGTCCAACGCGGCCAGGTGCTGGCCAAGCCGGGGTCGATCAAGCCGCACAAGAAGTTCAAGGCGGAGGTGTACGTCCTGACGAAGGAAGAGGGGGGGCGGCACACGCCGTACTTCAACGGGTACCGGCCGCAGTTTTACTTTCGGACGACGGACGTGACGGGGGTGTGCACGTTGCCGGCGGGGACGGAGATGGTGATGCCGGGGGACAACGTGACGATGAGCATCGAGCTGATCACGCCGATCGCGATGGAGAAGGAGCTGCGGTTCGCGATCCGGGAGGGTGGGCGGACGGTGGGCGCGGGCGTCGTGACCGAGATCAGCGAGTAAG
>Ga0207684_10000421_pt1 | contig 56289 bp, 52 predicted proteins | sample KBSK5501metaG_FD_184342 | JGI IMG/M metagenome (GOLD analysis project Ga0207684, IMG submission 184342) | Corn, switchgrass and miscanthus rhizosphere microbial communities from Kellogg Biological Station, Michigan, USA - KBS K5-50-1 metaG... | ecosystem: Host-associated > Plants > Roots >... | reverse complement strand
CATGCCCCCGGCTCGGGTCTGGCCGTATTTGTTATCCGCTCCGACTGAGACACTGTTGCAGGCAGGAAGGACCGACAGTGGCAGCAGCAACAGGAGAGCAACGGCAGCGGCAAGGCGACACATGAGAGAAGAGTAGCAGAACGGATTCGGGCCTGCTATAGCTGGGAGCTGATGAATCGTTTTGGTGGAGAGCTGGAAACCCAAAAGGGGATAGGTTACTTTGTTTCGGGTTTTCGAGGGCGGCCCTGGAGTCGCAACGTCCAACTTGTGGGTAACCAGTCCGGCGCGCACGTTCTTGCAATATATAGCGCAGGATGGCCAGCAGATGAACACAGAGCTCTCCGTTAGTGTCCGTTATTATCTTGGCAAGAATATCTATGCTTGGGGCTACCAAAGTACCCATTGACAGAGTTTGCACTTAGGCAGCTACTAGTAGCCTCACTTCAATAGACGCCAGGACTGGACGACAGCTAGCGCCTATAAGGATGGCTGCTATGGAAGTCCTAATCCGCTGGCGATGCCACCTTTGTAATCAATTCCAAGAAGCGCAATGCCAGTACTGTAACGGAAAGGGCTTCGTAGAACGCTGGGTGCCGTACTTACTTCTCAATGATGTTCGGGCGCTCTTCAAAAATGCGTTCCTGATAAGGGGTCGCCGTAAGAGGCCTGACTATTCCTCTACCTATCTTGACTAAGTGCCTCTCGTTCTAGGAAACCAAAAAGGGACAGGCTACTTTCTTTCCGGTTGTCGAGGTCGACCGCGCAGTCATAACGTCGATCCGATGCCGAAAAACTAATCTTCTCCTAGCACCTCATTTCATGCTCACCGCGGTATTGCTGCCCGCCGACCTCCATCCTACCTATCCTTTAGTATTTATCAAGGGCAATGAATTTGCTACTTTTTCCGACTCGGGCCTAGTCTGTGTCAGGGTTTCCCTGACATGACGCTATCGAAAAAAGTATCTAAATTTAAATTCCTTAGTTGATTTACCCAAAGATGCGTTGACAAGATATGGGGGGAGACGTAACGTATCGCCTTCCTGCCTGTCTAATTTCTGTATGCAGGGATACACGTTGACGTATCTGCCGGTCGGGGTTTCCTCACTCATCGGCGATCCGTCCGCAAGAAACACGAGGTATTACTTGCTGAGCGGTGTGGCGATTGCTTCGACACAAACACAGACACCTGGGGAGCGGTTTGAGGAAGCGATGAAGAGACTAGCTGAGCAATGCGCCAAACTTAAATTGCCGCCGAATCGTACGGATTGCGATCCGCTCAAGCTAAGGCCGGCTGATCCAATGACAACGAGCTGGTACTAGGCCATGTCTGAGTCAGACAAGCTGCGGCCGCAAATAGGAACAGGAGTGTCGCCTGTAGGGCTCCCTGTAGAACTGGTGGGAGCGGGAAGGGCGTCTGCGGGGCCCCCTCCCGAACTCAAGGACACTGGGCTTTTCTGCCTGTTGATGCTGGCCCGCTTCTACGGTCTCCCCGCCGATGGTGAGCAACTGCGCCATCAGTTCAGCGAATCCGGGAAGAACCTTAACGAGACGGATCTTCTCCGCGCCGCCAAGCATCTTGGATTCAAGGCGGGATTCGTCGAAAGCGACTGGTCCGCGCTTGCCAAGGCTCCGCTCCCGGCCATCGCCCAGCAGAAGGACGGCCGCTACGTGGTGGTCGCGAAAGCCGAATCCGACAAGGTTCTCGTGCAAGATCCCTTGGAAGGCCGCCCGATGCTGCTGCCCAAGGCCGCTTTCGAGGAAAGCTGGAGCGGCAAACTCATGCTCTTCACCAAGCGCGCGCAACTTCGGCCCCAGGATCGGCAGTTTGATTTCACGTGGTTCATCCCGTCGATCGTGAAATATCGCCGGGTACTCGCGGAAGTCCTGCTCGCTTCATTCTTTATTCAACTGTTCGCGTTGTTAACGCCCTTGTTTACGCAAGTCGTCATCGACAAAGTGCTCGTCCACAAGGGACTGACCACGCTGCACGTGCTGGCCATCGGCATGGTGGCGCTGACGCTCTTCGAGACCCTATTGGGCGGCCTTCGCACGTATCTCTTTTCGCATACGACCAATCGCATCGATGTGAGCCTGGGCGCGCAGCTCTTTCAACATTTGCTGAAGCTGCCGCTCGCGTACTTCGAGGCCCGCCGGGTCGGAGATACTATTGCGCGGGTGCGTGAGCTCGAGACCATTCGTCAGTTTCTCACTAGCTCCACGGTCACCGTCGTCATCGACTTGTTCTTTACCTGCGTGTTCCTCGCAGTCATGGTCTTCTACAGCCCTATCCTGACCCTCGTGGTGCTGGGCGCTTTGCCGCTGTATGCGATCATTTCGATCATCATCACGCCGATCATCCGGGCGCGCTTGAACGAAAAGTTTAATCGCGGCGCGGAGAACCAAGCGTTTCTCGTGGAATCGATCAACGGCATCGAGACGGTCAAGGCACTGGCCGTCGAACCGCCGCTGCAGCGCAAGTGGGAGGAACAGCTAGCGGGTTATGTGCGGGCCAGCTTTCGCGCGACGAGCCTGATGAATGTGACGGGACAGTTCGCATCCTTTATTCGGAAGATCACGACGATTGCGATCTTGTGGCTGGGCGCCCATCTCGTCATCAACGGCGAGCTGACCATCGGGCAGCTCATCGCGTTTAACATGCTGGCCGGTATGGTGAGCGGGCCGGTGCTGCGGGTCGTGCAGCTCTGGCAGGATTTCCAGCAGGCGGGAATCTCGGTGCAGCGTCTCGGCGATGTGCTGAACGCCGTGCCGGAGCCCTCCTCCACGTCGCAGCGCACGACGCTCCCGAGGCTCACGGGCCGCGTGGTCTTTGAGGATGTGACCTTTCGTTACCGGATCGACGGCGCCGAAGTTTTGCGCAAGGTCTCCCTGACGGTGCCAGCCGGCAAAGTCATCGGCATCGTCGGCCGGTCTGGGTCCGGCAAGAGCACGATCGCGAAGTTGATTCAACGGCTCTACGTTCCCGAGCGAGGCCGCGTGCTGGTGGACGGGATTGATTTGGCGCAGATCGATCCCGCGTGGCTGCGCAGCCAGGTGGGAGTGGTGCTCCAGGAAAATTTCCTGTTCAATCGCTCGGTGCGGGACAACATCGCCTTGTCAGATCCCGGCATCTCAATGGAGCACGTCGTGGCGTCCGCGCAACTTGCCGGCGCGCATGAGTTTATTCTGGAGCTGCCCAACGGATACGACACGCAGGTCGGGGAGCACGGCTGCTCACTGTCCGGCGGGCAGCGGCAACGGATTGCGATCGCGCGCGCCCTGGTCACGAATCCCCGCGTGCTGATTTTTGACGAGGCGACCAGCGCCCTCGACTACGAGTCCGAAGCCATTATCCAGCGCAACCTCGCGCAGATCTGCCAGGGCCGGACCGTCTTCATCATCGCGCATCGGCTCAGCACCGTGCGGCCCGCGCACCGGATTTTGGTGATCGAGAAAGGAGAGATCATCGAGGAAGGCAAGCATGACGAGCTGATCAAACTGAATGGCTATTATGCGCGTCTCCATAAGCATCAGGGCTGGGCGTACGCCGCTGGGTAATCATCCGCTACCTCCCCTTTGTAAGGGGAGGCAAGGTGTGGGGTAGAGGTGCTCTACCTCCCCTTCCCCTCCTTACAAAGGAGGGGGACAGAAGGATGGATCGTATGATGTGGTCTAATGTGCTTCATCATCTTCAGGCATGGCGGTCGGCCTGGGCTGCACACGGACTGAGCGCCGTACGCGCCCTGCCGAACAGGCATGAGGCGGAGTTCTTGCCCGCGGTGTTAGAGATTCAAGACCGGCCGCCGTCGCCGCTAGGCCGGGCCGTGGTATTGACCATTGTCGCGGTCTTTGCGTCGGCGGTCGTCTGGGCGAGCGTCGGCCATATCGACATTGTCGCGGTGGCTCAGGGGAAGATTATTCCGAGTGGCTCTTCGAAAGTGATTCAGCCCCTTGAGAGCGGGATGATCGCCGCTATCCATGTCCGAGACGGCCAGGTCGTGAAGAAAGGTCAAGTGTTGATCGAACTGGATCCGACGCAGACCGACGCGGAGCAGGAACGCATCACAAACGAGCACCGCTCGGCGAAGGTGGAATCGGCCCGCCTCCAGGCATTGATTGCCGGCCAGATGAATCTCACGGCGCCGGAGGGAACCAACCCTAAGCTGGCGGCCCTGCACCAGCGGATGCTGCGTGAACAACTCGGACAATACCAGGCACGGGTCGATGCAACGCGACATATCATCGACCAGCGGAAGGCCGCGATGGAGGCGACCAAAACCACGATCGCCCGCCTGGAATCCACAGTGCCCATGCAGGAGCAGCGCGCGAATGCGTACAAGCAACTGGTGGACCAGGATTTTGTCTCGCGGATGGAATTTCTGGCTGCGGAAAAGCAGCGCATTGAAGAGACCCAGGAACTGGCGAAGCAACGGGAGCTGCTTGGGCAGGATCTAGCCGCCATGGCCGAGGCTCAGAAAAACTATCAGGCGCTGATCTCGGAGTTTCAGCAAACCCACATGGCCGAATTGACAAGCAGCGAAACAAAATCAGCCTCCCTGGCGCAGGAGGTGGTGAAGGCGGGGCAGCGCCAAGTATTGCAGAAATTGATGGCGCCGATCGATGGCGTGGTGCAGCAGCTCGCCGTTCATACGGTGGGAGGCATCGTGACGCCCGCGCAACAACTCATGGTGGTGGTGCCCCAGGAACATCAACTGGAGATCGAGGCCTGGGTCGAGAATAAGGACATCGGCTTCGTGAAAGACGGGCAACCGGTGGAGATCAAGGTGGAAACCTTTCCGTTCACGCGGTACGGTTTGATCACCGGCCGCATACTCAGCACGTCGAATGACGCGGTGCCGTTAGACAAGGGGGTCCTTGTCTATGCCGCACGGGTCAGCATGGAGCGCTCCACTATCCAAGTGGAAGACAAACTGGTCAACCTTTCTCCCGGAATGGCCGTCTCCGTGGAGATCAAGACCGGCCAGCGCCGGCTGATTGAGTTCTTCCTTAGCCCGCTATTGAAATACGGCCAGGAGAGTATCCGCGAACGATAGGAGAGTCTGATAAGCGGTAAATCGAAAAGGAGCATGTGAAAACCGCAGAGACTTCGGTCGGAATTTCTTAGAGGGGGAGGGAGTAGAGCCGATAAGCGATCTCAAACACACGTACTGTCGCATGGCGAGTAAGCCCCTCGACCACGGGAAGCAGGTGATGCATTCTCACAGCCGTGGACGTCGCCTCATCCAAAACATACAACACCGCTATCCCCAGAGTTCCCGATATCGCCACCGCTAATATTTTGATTTTCTCTGCCATCGCTCTTGTCCTTTTCCCGAACCTGCTAGGCACCGCGTCATCTACTTCGATACACCTGCACGTTATTCGATAACCTCTCTTACGGATCGTGTTGGCCTCTGGATTTGCCAATTCAGCGAGTGAGGGAGATCAACCGTTCCATTTCCGCAATAGCTTGATCGGCATCCGTGAGTATGCCGAGCCACGCCAGGCAGTCAAGGCTGTGATAATAAACCCCCAGATAGCGAACGAGACCAAAACGAGTCCTATGGTGATGTCAAAAACATTCAGCGCTAGAGGCGACATACTATGTCCCCTTGGGCGGACGGCCGGCCCACGGAAGGCCAGCCGTCCTGTTGCGGTCCGGGAGGGTTGTCCAAGGGTCGCGGTGACCCGCAGGCCGCCATGAGAGGTTTCTAAACTCTCAGCCGAATTTAGTAAATCACCCATGCGAGTAACCACCTAGGCGATAGTGTTAATGAGCCTACGGAAGTGACAGCAGCAATCTCAGGATAGCGGCCTGGCCCAACAGGGGTAGGTTTGGTGGAGATCAAGACCGGATCCCTCGGGTGATTTCTCTCGGATTTGTTAGTTAATTCTTTAGGATCATTTCGCCCTACCGCCGTGGAATAGCAATGGTCAGGTGCGGCTACTTACATCTCAAAGATGCGTATCCGTATCCTTTTCGGCATGGCTCTGTGCTGTCTGCTACTTTCAGGCTGGGCCGGCGCCGCCACTTTTGATCAGACTCCTTCTTTTGGTCAAACGCTGTGGGCCCTCACACTTGACAGGCCCGAGGATCGGTCGCCATCAGCAACGCTGCACGGCCTCAACGATGTGCGGCTGTGGGTCGATAGCCGACTCGCCGTAACACCACCCCTCGGATACCAGCTCACCGATCGATTAGGAAGCTTTATCATCGGCACCTGGGACGGGGCGCATACGATCAATCCGCCGATAGGAAATTTCCTGAGCAACGGGGCGCTCTATAGCAACGGTTTCGACAATCCCAGAGCGTCCCAGCAGATGGGTGTAGCATTCGGCTTGACGCTTCGCTTCTGATCCTGATCCTACTGCGATCATCAAACCCATCTTTTGGAGGAAGCCCCATGTAACCTTTCCCCCTTGTTTTGCGTCTAATATAAGTAGGAAGTAAGGAATTGAAGGGCCAGCAGGCGTCGCGGCCTTGATACTCAAGAGCGGGAGGTGAAGTATGTCACGTCTAACCCTAGGCGTTCTTGCAATTGGGCTGCTGCTCTTTGCGAGTCCCGCCTCTGCCTATGTCTGGCGTTGTCACACGCCGAACGGGGATGTGTGGACCAGTCAGCCTCCGCAGTCCGGCAACTGTGAAGAGTACGACGGGACGTTTAATCCGAATGCCGCACCTGAAGCCGCGCCCCCTGTACAGTACGCACCCCAATACGCACCCGCACCGCAGTACGCACCCGCGCCGCCGCCCCCACCGCCGGCGTACGCGTATCCTTATCCCTATCCGTACCCGGTTCCGTACCCATATTATCCCTATCCGCCAAGATACTATGGCGGACCTGGCCTATACCTGGGGCTGCCTCCTTTCATTTTTGACTTCCGCTTTGGTGGCCACGGCGGGCATGGCGGGCGCTGGCATTAAAATAGCGCGCGCGAAGGAGCTTGGCTAGTAATCGGAGAGCCTAATCCGCCGTAATCTGGGGAAGTACATCTGCATCAGCCTGCTTAGTCAGCACCGCGCCAGCAGGAACATATCGCCCCCTGACAATTCACGCCTATGATCTTCGCACCGGCTTCTACTGCCACGCCGCCTCGGCTTTGAAGACCAGAGCTTGTTTCCAGATGAAAGTGTCATCTCCGATTTTGGCCATGAATGTTTTCGCTAACCTCTCTACACAAGGGCACCATTTTCAATCGATCACCTTGATGGCCTGAGGTGTTGGCATCCACCTGAAAGCAGGGTGGCCACCTGAAAGCAGGGTGGCCAACTGAAAGCAGGGTGGACAGATGACCCTTCACTTGGTAGCGTCGCCTGGGTGCAATCCCATGCACCATGGAGGCGTTATGTTGTCCACCGAGAAATTACTGGAGAACGCCAAGGCCGCGATTGACGAGGCTCGGCAGCACACCGACGAAATCGGCAAGCTGACTCAGCGCGTGCAGGAACTCGAGCGCGGCCTTGAAGAGATGGCGCACTTAAAGGGGGAGGAAGCCGCGAAGCGCCAGCAGGTCGAGAAGGAATTACAGCACTTGCAGGCAGCGAAAACCAATCTCGCGGACAATCTCAACAAGGAAACAATGCGGGCTGTGAGCCTCCAGCATGAAGTAGACCGCCTTCGCCAAAAATTCGTCGTATCAAAGTCCGACGAAGCGAACGCACCACCCCATGTTCAGGAACGCATGGCGAAGCTCGAGGTGGAAGTCGATAAGCTGCGGCGAAGCTTGGAGAGACTCTGGAACATTGAAAGCCAGAGAGACGAAAAACCCGGCACCGACGAGGAAGATGAGCCGGTCAAGCGACGGGGGATCTGGCGAGCAATCGCGTGGCTGGTTGCGATAGCACTCGCAGGGTTGATAGCAGTGACCTACCTGGGGCTTCTGAAATGATACGACGGAGTAATCGTCTTGCCGGTTGCCTTGATCTACGGTTCCAGCGGAAGGGAACCTGGCAGTTCCTGCTGATGAGCGGCCACAAGTCCGCAGCATTCAAGAGCCGCAAAGCCACTGAGTAATTGAAACTCGTCCGGCAAATTCGCGAAAAACGCACCAACAAAAAAAGGGGACAGATATCAAAATCTGTCCCCTTCATTACCGCACCCGGTCGTCCGGCTTTCGAAACTCAGCGCTTCATGATCGAATCGGCATGGAGTCCCGATGAGGGACCGACATACGCGATGATTCGATCTCCCACTGTGGGATTCCCATTGCGAACCGTCGCAGTATTGGTTTCTACCCGAATTTCTCTCCCGGTCAAATCTCTGATGACATAACCATCGCCGTCGATCCGCACGATTTCTCCCTGGATCACGCCAGGGCTGCCCAGGATGTACATGTTGGTGACGTATGCGCCGTGAGCCACCATCGGATTCGTCAGTGCGATGACTCTGTCGCCGGCGGTAATGTTCCCATCGAGCCTGGTGCTGCGATCGACGTTGAGACGCACTTCTTTGCCGGACAGATCTTTGATCACGTAGTCACTGCCTTCGAGTCGTTGCACGACACCCTCGATTGTCTGGGGGCGCGGCAGATTGGTCGCGGGCATGACCACCACGGGAGCCACAATGGGCGGCACAACCGAGCTCGTTAGCCGTTTGATTGATGTGGCATAGCCGGTTGCCGGGTCGTATCGCACTACAACCGGATCGCCTACGGCAATGGGATCACTGACGCTGTTTCTGTCCAGATAGACTCTGGTCTGTCGGCCCGAAGCGTCTCTGATGATATAGGCGTCGCCTTCATTCCGGACGACCTGGCCGTCGATTGTTTGCGTCGTCTGGATTGCGGGTGAAACCGTAGTTGACGGCACGGTGGCGAGACGCTCATCGGTGGCGCAGGCCATCAGGCCTGCAGTCAACAGAGCAGCCAGCGATAAATAGGCAATTGGTCTGTTCAGGGCGTGTCTCCTAGTTGAAAATTAGCCGCGAAACTTTGGCGTCCTCAAAATCATACGCCGAGTCACTACAACCCGCGATCGACAAATTGGGTATTGCGAGCGGAGAAATGTCGAGTACCGCAGAGCGAATCCACATGAGACAGATGCGCATCGCGCGGATTCTTAAAATCTAGCCTTTAGGTTCGTGTTGTCTTAGACTCCAAGCCGCTCAGATGATGAATCGCGGAGTTGCAGAAAACTTTCCGGATTCGAAGAGAAAGCTGGAGGTGGCTTGGTGAAGCAGAAACTCGCGCAGACGCAATACCCGCTGCATGATTTTATTCGGCGACGCTGGAGTCCCCGTGCCTTTGCGGACCGTCCAGTACCTCGAGCGGACCTGCTCTGTATCTTGGAAGCCGCCCGATGGGCACCGTCGAGTGCGAACGAGCAGCCCTGGAACTTCATTCTGGCGACAAAAGAAAACAGGGCGGACTACGATCGGTTATTCAGTTGCCTGCTGCCCAGCAACCAATTGTGGGCCGGTCAGGCGCCCGTCTTAATGTTGAGCGTGGCCAGGCTCGTTTTCGCAGAGGATCAGTCACCGAACCGGCACGCGCTTCACGATGTCGGGTTGGCAGTGGAAAATTTGATCGTGCAAGCCATGGCTCTGGATGTGTTTGTTCACCAGATGGCGGGATTTGAATTACAAAAGGCTCGTGAACTGCTCCAAATTCCGGCCCACTATGAGCCGGTCGCGATGATTGCTCTCGGGTATCTGGGCGACCCGGAGACCCTGCCGGAAAAACTGCGCGCCCGGGAATTGGCAGCCCGCGCCCGGAAGCCTTTGACGGAGTTTATCTACACAGGTCGCTGGGGAAAGCCTTTTCCTACCCTGACGGGAAGCTGCAGCGAACAGTGACAACTTGCAGTGATACTGCCGAAGCCGAAGCGAAGGATCACGTCAGATTGGCCTGCGGCCTTGGATGATCCTAATCAAGAGAACCGCCAATGCGATGAGCAATAGGAGATGGATGTAGCCTCCCAGCGTGTAGGAAGAGACCAGTCCGACCGCCCACAGCACCAAGAGTATCACAAAGATCGTCCACAACATGGTTGGCTCCCTTCGCAACGGTGGAGAGTCCACCTTGGCACACGATTAAGCTCATGGCATTATGACAAATCTCCGAAGGAAATAGTGAAATATCTAAGGTCACGAGACAGGAGCAATGTTCACAGTTGGCAGGAGAGTCGCGAAAGCGGGTTAGTTGCGATCGTCGGCGGGAACCGTTGCAGAGCTTTGCCAATCCAGCGCGCCCCAAGCTCCGTCGTATATCCAGTCGCGGGCGACACCCAGGTGGTCATAGGTAATGGTCACGCGATCGCCTGAGGCGCGTAACCGCCACTCCGCGATAGCCTCGCCGGTGGTCAACAGGGTGAGCTTGCCCGGACGGCCATTTTCTCGGATATGAACTTTCCTGGTTTGGCCAAGGCAGCGATCAAAACCTTCCTTCAAGCACCTGAAATCCGTCGAGGCGCACAGCACCGACAACCCAAAGACCACATAATCGGAGTATGAGGGGCGTGCAAAATCTGCAGCGCGCAAGGCACTGGATCCCGAACAGCCGAGAAGCATTGTAATACCCAGCAGGGCCAGACTGTATCGAATCAGTAGGAGTCGCCTCACAGTAGTCTCCGATACACACTTTTCGGCGTTATGACTTGATTTTATGAGCCCTAAGCATCCCTTTGGGTGTCCGTTCGTGCGAATTTCCTCGAAATCTCAGTTACGTACGTATTGTCGCGGAAAAGCTCTCCCTTCAATTCTTCTTGACTCACCGGCTCAAGGGGCACATAATATGAACTGATATTTTCACTTAGGTGAGGTAACTGATATGGCCTTCCCATTTGCCATCCAACTGAACAGCGGGCTGCTCCCACAGCTACTGGCGATCTTGGGGCTGCTGATGACCTGGGAGTTCCATGATATCCAGGTCCGCGCTGGCCGCATCACGCCCCGTTCGATTTTCAAAGGGCGAAGGGTCTCGTGGCGAGGAGTCTCGGGGGGAAGAGTCTCGCGAAAACTATGGCGGTGGTGTAAGGGCCATACCGGCGTCCATATGCACGTCCTGATGACGCCGAATGACGATCGTGGCTGCAAAGCCTGTCAACTCGCCTGCGGCAAAGTCTTTTCTGCCGCGGCGGTCAAAAGAAAGAATTTTAGAGGACCGCATCTCGCGTGCAAGAATCCCACAGGCTGTCGTTGTGAACTGGTCGGTCTGGTCGGCAATTGGCCCGAAGCCGAGTGGCTGCGAAGAATGCTCCGCGAAACACAAGAGCCCGCTACATTATCTGGGGAGGAGATGAGCCGCTTCGTTTCCTCTTCTGGGGACTACGCCAATGGGGACTACGCCAGCCAAGATCGGCCTGGGCTGTACTTGTTGGAGGCGCTGAACGCAGAAGGGCACAATCCGCAGTTTGCCATGTCCCGCTACCGGTCTTTGATATGTCAGGCGCTGGAGGGAAACCAGCATCCCTACCTGGTCCCTGCCTATCTACGCTTGAGCGATCTCCTGGAGCGGGGACACAATCTCGCTGCCGCGCTTAGTGTCGTGGATGAATTCCTGATGCTCGTAAAGAGCAGCCCTGGCCCGCATCCTCCCACCCGCCTGCAAACCAAGGTCATGTCGGTTCGCCGGGCGCGGCTTCTGAAACTCCTGCAGGGGCAGTAACTTCTCCGTTCTTGTCGGACGCCTAGCGCGAAAACCCTGGTTTTTTTCCAGAATGACTATGCTCTCGATGAAGAGCACTGAATTCGGGATCAGGATGGTTCCCCTCGGATATTGATTCCCATCGTCCCGAGACCTGTAAGAACTCCAAGCACAATGAGGGCGATTTCTCCTGCGCGCTCAGCGAGCCCCAGAATATCGCTAGAAATAGGCCAACGCAGCCTGAAGACAATTTTTCGAAACACGATACTGGCAATCCAAAATGCACAAAAGACAAGAAACCCCATGAGAATTCTGGGCGCTAAGGCGGTAGCCTGCCGCAAAGCTTCTTCGAGGATATTGAAATCTTTGATAATGCTGAGGTCCATAGTCACCGGCTCCTCAGCAACTTTCCAATGCCACAGGGTAACCAAACAATGAGGCTTAACTAGGGCGGGGTGAGGACTCGTGAGGGCCGGGAGCAAGAACGACGGAGTCTGGGCAGGAGAAGACCCCTGGATCGCTATTCCATAGATCCGCGCAATATTTTCGCCACAGTGTTGCTCAGGTACAACATAGGGCATCGCTATAAGCAGGGCTTTTTTCTTCAGAAGCCCGTCTTGTTGCGCTGCGATCCCCGTTGTTCCACGTTAATGAATCGGTACAGTTCTTGCTAAATATAATGTTCAGAAAAACTATCACCGGGAGGTATGGCCATGCAGGAACAGAGCGGATCCCTAGTCAGAACAATCGCCCTTGCATTTATCGGAGGCGTGATCATAGGAGGCGCGGCCGGGTTGCTGCTCGCGCCGAAAACGGGTCGGGACACCCGTAAGGAGCTGAAGCAGTACGCAAATAAGGTAAGCAAGGAAGTTGCTGATGTTGCGCAGCGGACGAAGGCCGGATTTGAAGCCGCCGTGGAAAAAGGCCGTTCGCTGCTCGAATCTAAAGCGGCCTAGTGGAGTCTAAAGAGCGCTTGGGTTAGCAGAGGGGAGCGGTGATCGGCCGGTCGCCGCTCCAAAGTCTTGTTTTTCTCTGAAGAATGTCCTTGAAGAATTTCCTATGGACGGTGGCGTCCTTCCTCATTGCGAGCAGGCCGCCCTTTGCCGCTTCTGATGACTTCGCTAGGGACACCGGCTAGCGTGTAATCAGTCTTTGCCCTTGACGTTTCCCGCCATTATTCAGTAAGATGGTGAGTTAATTGCTTGCAGCGATCGCCTGCCAGCCTTTTCTATATCCCGGCCTGCGCGTTTGGGCGGCACCAAAAAGGAAAATAGAGGCAAGTAAGCGTTTCGCAATGCGCACGGAAAGGTAAAGGTTAAGGGAGATGCCTCGGTCACACGAACTGAGCAAACTTAGAAACATCGGAATCATGGCTCATATCGACGCCGGCAAGACGACGACGACCGAGCGCGTCTTGTATTACACGGGTGTTGCCCACAAGATTGGCGAAGTGCATGACGGCGCTACCGTGATGGATTACATGGATCAGGAACGGGAGCGCGGAATCACGATTACCTCCGCCGCCACAACGTGCGAATGGCGCAAGCATCGCATCAATATCATCGATACCCCGGGACATGTCGATTTCACCATTGAGGTGGAGCGCTCGCTGCGTGTGCTGGACGGGGCCGTGGCAGTCTTCGACGCGGTCCAGGGAGTGGAGCCGCAATCGGAGACCGTCTGGCGCCAGGCCGACCGCTACAAAGTCCCGCGCATCGTGTTCATCAATAAGATGGACCGCATGGGGGCCGATTTCTTCATGAGCGTGAAAAGCATTGTGGACCGGCTGGGCGCCAATCCCGTACCGATCCAATTGCCAATCGGTCGCGAAGGCGAGTTCAAAGGACACATCGATCTCATCGCGATGAAGGGCATTACCTTCAAGGATGAGACCAAGGGCGCGAAGTATGATGTCGAGGAGATTCCTGCGGACATGCGCGAACAGGCGCAGGCGTATCGGGAGAAGATGATCGAGGCCGTGGCAGAGTTTGACGATACCGTGATGGAAAAGTATCTGAACGGAAAGGAACTGAGCGAAGAGGAGATCCGGCGATGCATTCGCATCGGGACGATCGCCAGGAAGATCACACCGGTCTTGACGGGCGCGGCTTTCAAGAACAAAGGTGTCCAGCACCTGCTTGACGCCGTCGTGGATTACCTGCCGTCCCCGATGGATATTCCGCCCGTGCAGGGCTTCAGCCTCGACGGCTCCAAAACGATCGAGCGGAAACCTTCCGATAGCGACCCGCTGTCTGCTATTGCCTTTAAAATGCTGAACGACTCGCATATTGGGCAGTTGACGTTCGTGCGCGTCTACTCCGGGGTCATGCAGCAGGGCATGAACCTTTACAATGCGACCAAGGACAAATCAGAGCGGGCGAGCCGTTTGGTGAAAATGCACGCCGACAAGCGCGAAGAAATCGATTCAGTGTACGCCGGTGAGATTGCCGCTGTCGTCGGGATGAAGTTCGCCACGACCGGCGACACCCTGTGCGATGAGAAGCACCCCATCATGCTGGAGGTGATGAAGTTTCCTGAGCCAGTCATCTCCATGGCGATTGAGCCCAAAACGAAACAAGACCAGGAAAAGATGGGGTATGCCCTGAATCGCCTGGCGCTGGAAGACCCCACGTTTAAAGTCAAGACCGAGGAAGAAACCGGTGAGGTAGTAATTTCCGGGATGGGAGAGCTGCATCTAGAAATCCTCGTCGACCGGCTAAAGCGTGAATTCAAAGTGGAGGCGAACACCGGCGCGCCGGAGGTTTCCTACCGCGAAGCGATTACCGTTGAGGCAGAAGCCGAGGGGAAACATATCAAGCAGAGCGGCGGCCGCGGTCAGTATGGCCATGCGGTCCTGACCGTGAAGCCGGGCGAGGCTGGAACAGGTTTGGTGTTTGAAAATGACATCCGTGGAGGAGCCGTCCCAAGGGAATACGTTCCGGCGATTGAGAAGGGCGTCGAGGAGGGGGTGACGGCAGGTCCGCTCGCTGGGTTTCCTCTATTGGACATCGAAGTCCATCTTATCGACGGGTCCTATCACGATGTGGACTCGAACGAAATGGCCTTCAAGATCGCGGGTAACATGGCCTTCAAGGCCGCCGTCTTACGAGCCAGACCGCAGCTGTTGGAACCGATCATGCGGGTAGAGGTGGTGACACCGAACGAATTCACCGGCGACGTCATCGGAGACCTCAATTCGCGGCGCGGCCAGATCGTGGGCATGAACACGCGAGCCACCGCCACCGTGGTGGAAGCGCTCGTGCCTCTCGCGACAATGTTTGGCTATGCGACTGTAGTCCGATCCAAGACGCAGGGCCGGGCGACTTTCAGCATGGAGTTTAAAGAATACCAAGCCTGTCCGAAGCCGGTACAGGAGGCGATCATCGCCAAGTACACCGGCAAGGCGTAGCCTCTGTGATTCCTCCCCTTTGTAAGGGGAGGTAAGGTGGGGTAGAGTCCTCTACCTCCCCGCGCCCCTCCTTACAAAGGAGGGGTCCGTTGGTCTACAATAAAATTGTGGACCGCGCCTCTCCTTTAAACCTCTTTCGACAAATGCTGCTGATCCGCCGCTTCGAAGAGCGGAGCGCGGAGATGTATGCCCTCGGGAAAATCGGCGGCTTCTGCCATCTGTATATCGGCGAAGAAGCCGTGGCGGTCGGTGCTATGGATGCGCTCCGGCCCGATGACTATGTCTTTTCCTCGTACCGCGACCATGGTCATTGCCTGGCGCGCGGATCCGATCCCAAAGCCGTCATGGCGGAGCTCTTTGGCCGCAGCACCGGTCTCTGCAAGGGCAAGGGGGGATCCATGCACTTGATCGACGTCGAGCGCCGCTTCATGGGAGGCTATGCGATTGTCGGCGGCCATCTTCCGCTGGCGGCGGGCGCGGCCTTTGCGATCAATTACCGCAACGGCGATCAGGTCGTCCTGTGCTTTTTCGGAGAGGGGGCGGTTCCGACCGGCGCCTGTCATGAGACGCTCAACCTCGCCGCAATGTGGGCTCTGCCGGTCCTCTTTCTTTGTGAGAACAACCGCTACGGCATGGGGACGCCAGTGGAGCGGTCCGTGGCTCTGTACGCCGATGTGTCGAAAAATGCCGCCGCGTACGGGATCGAGGCCGGCTTTGTGGACGGAATGGACGTGCTCGCCGTCCGTGATGCGGTGGGCAAAGCTGTGGATCAGATTCGGACCAGCAAGCGGCCATATTTCTTGGAGGCTTCAACCTACCGATTCCTCGGACATTCCATGGCTGATCCCTCGCACGGGCACTACCGGACCAAGAGCGAAGTGGATGAGGCCAAAAAGCGCGATCCGTTGCTTCTGCTCAAGACCAAACTCTTAGATGAGCGCGGTGCGGCCGAAGCCGACTTTAAGACCCTCGAACAGGAAGTTAAGAAGATCGTCGACGAGGCCGTAGACTTTGCCGAAACGAGCCCCGTGCCGGCTGTGGAGACTCTCGCCGAGGATGTGTACTCGGGGGAACAGGGCGGGTCCCTGGGGACGGATGGCCCGTCTCGGCGGCCCATGGGTGGGCCGGGTGCAATGGACGCCCAGGGTGGGCGGGTGCCAGGGGAAGAGGGCGGGTCTCGGCCCGCCCAGGGTGGGCGGGTGCAATGACCCTTACTTATCGGGAAGCGCTCAATCAAGCTTTGCGGGAAGAGATGCGGCGCGACGAGAAGGTCTTCCTCATCGGCGAGGATGTCGCCTATTATCAGGGCGCCTTTAAGGTCAGCAAAGGCTTCTTGGAAGAGTTCGGCCCCCGGCGCGTCGTCGATACGCCGATCACCGAATTGGGATTTACCGGCTTAGCTATCGGCGCCGCCATGATCGGACTTCGTCCCGTCGTCGAGATGATGACCTTTAACTTCGCGATCCTCGCAATGGATCAGATCGTGAACAACGCGGCGAAGATCCGCTACATGTCCGGGGGGCAAATCAGTGTGCCGATCGTGATTCGCGGGCCTGGATCGGCCGCGCACCAGTTGGGCGCTCAGCATTCACAAAGCCTTGAGGCCTGGTTCTGTCATGTGCCGGGGCTGATGGTGGTGGCTCCCTCGAGTCCGCGGGATGCCAAGGGCTTGCTGAAGACCGCGATTCGCGAGAGCAATCCGGTCATCTTCATCGAGGCGCAACTGCTCTATCCCACCAAGGGCGAGGTCGATGAGGGAGAGTACCTGTTGCCGCTGGGGGTTGCGGACATCAAGCGGGCCGGCACCGATGTGACCCTCATTGCCTATTCGAAGATGTTGTCCGTCGCTTTGCAAGCCGCCGAGGTGCTGGCGAAGGACGGGATCCAGGCTGAAGTGGTAGATCCGCGGACGCTCCGACCGTTAGACCTGAATACCCTGGCCGCCTCTGTGAAAAAGACCGGGAAGGCGGTTATCATCGAAGATGGTTGGCCGTTCGCGGGACTTGGGGCGCAAATCGCCGAGAGTCTGTATACCACGATCTTTGACTATCTCGATGGCCCGATCGTCCGGGTGACAGCTCGCGATGTTCCGATGCCGTACGCTCGGAATCTGGAGGATGCGGTGATTCCGGATGTCAAACGGGTGGTGGCGGTTGTCCGCACGGTCTTGTATAAGAAGTAGCGCTACAGAATCACAGCAGGGGCAAGCATCATGGCCAGTCGCGTCATTATGCCGAAGCTGACCGATTCCATGGAAGAAGGCGTCGTCGTGAAATGGCGCAAGTCGGAAGGCGACCATGTGGAGAGCGGCGATGTGCTCGCGGAGATCGAGACCGACAAGGCGGTGATGGACCTGGAAGCCTTTGCCTCCGGCACTCTCCGCAAGATCCTCGTCCCCGAAGGCACCACGGTTCCATCGGGCGCCCTGATCGGTGTGATTGCCGAGCCGGCGGAAGAGATTCAGGCACTTCTCAAGGAAACGCCGTCGCCGGCGAAGAAAGCCGCGGCTGAGAAAATCGAGACGGTCACTTCGAAAGCGCCAGTGTCCGGATCAGAAGCGGAGGCCGCAGCCTCGCCTCGGGTGCGCACGCTCGCGCGCGAGCACGGCATCGATCTCACAAAGGTGAAAGGCAGCGGCCCCGGCGGGCGCATCATCGAGCGCGATCTTGGATCGTACCTGCCGCCAAAAGCCAAGAAGTCGTCCGAGTCTACGGTGCAGGAAGTGCCCTTGTCGCAGATGCGTAAAGCGGTCGCTCGGATCACTACGCAAAGCAAAGCGCCGATCCCGCACTTCTACGTGACGATTGAAGTGGATATGGCGGAGGGACTCGGGATCGTGGAAAAATCCAAGTCCTCCCGCGTCCCGGTGTCTATTAACCATCTCATTATTGCCGCGTCCGCGCGCGCTCTTAAAGAGCATCCGGGAATCAACGCCTCGTTTGGCGGAGACACGATTCGGCTCTTCTCAGGCATCGACATCGGAATTGCGGTGGCGATCGAGGACGGCCTCATCGTGCCGGTATTACGCAATTGCGGTGCTAAGACTCTGGTGCAAATCGCCGAGGAAGAGCGGCTACTCGTCACTCGCACCCGCAATCGGGAGCTCAAGCCCGAAGAATACACCGGCGCGACATTCCTGATCTCGAATCTGGGAATGTACGATATCGACAATTTCATTGCGGTGATCCTGCCCCCAGCCGCGGCGGCGCTGGCGATCGGATCGGTGCGCGACGTCCCGGTAGCCCGCGACGGGCGAGTGGAAATCGGGCGCCGGATGAAGATGACGCTGGCGTCGGACCACCGGGTGATCGACGGGGTGGCGGCCGCAAAGTTTCTCCAGACGTTGAAGGCTGGGATGGAGCATCCGAGGCGGTTATGAGCCGACAGATACCGATGCTGGAGACGCCGCGACCGCGGCTGCCGTCCTGGTTTAAGGTGAATTTCCGGGAAGGACCCGATTATCAGGACATTCGGCGCCTCACCGGCGCGCTCAACCTGCATACGATCTGCGAGGAGGCGCATTGTCCCAATGTATGGGAGTGCTGGAACAACCGGACCGCGACGTTTCTGATCCTCGGCGATATCTGCACGCGGCGCTGTCACTATTGCTCGGTCACAACCGGCCGGCCGTTGCCCCTGGACGAAGCGGAGCCGGCGCGCGTGGCGGAAGCCGTGAAGATCCTCGGATTGCGTCATGCGGTCATCACCTCCGTCAATCGCGACGAAGTGGCAGACGGGGGCGCGCGCATGTTTGCCGGGACGATTCACGCAATTCGTCGTGAGCTGCCGACGTGTACGATCGAAGTGCTGATCCCGGACTTCATGGGTGATGAGACGGCGCTGGACACCGTCCTGGCGGCGAAGCCCGATATTTTGAACCATAACATCGAGACGGTGCCGAGACTATTTCCGTTGGTACGGCCCCAGGGCAAGTATCTGCGTTCGATCAGGTTACTTCACTCTGCCTCCGACAAAGGAGCGGTCACCAAATCCGGGCTGATGCTGGGACTGGGTGAGACCCTGGAGGAAGTGCGCGCGGTGATGCGGGACTTGCGCCGGACGGGTTGCGTGATTCTCTCTATTGGGCAATACCTCCAGCCGACCAAGGCCCATTGGCCAGTGATACGGTTTTATGAACCCACGGAATTTCAGCGGTTCAAGGAAGAAGGCCTCGCGCTCGGTTTTCAGCATGTGGAATCCGGGCCGCTCGTGCGAAGCTCGTATCATGCGGAAGAAGCTGTCAATACCGGCTCAGGGCGGGCAGGTGAGACATCAACCTCCGCAATTTGACTCTCCCTCAATCCGACCCTATAATGCCTTCTGGTTGACATCTTCCGCTCCCCGCGAGCAGGTATGGCATCGCCTCCCAAGGGATTTCTCTCACAAAAGCTCAGTGGTCTCCGCTCCAAGCTTCAGGGGGCCTTTGCAACGGTGCCTGCGGCCCCGCTCACGTCGGCCGATATCGCGCTGCTCGAGCGCGCCGCGGACGCCGTTGTCCACCGGGGCATGGCCACCCCCGCCGTGCTGTTTCTGGAATCCGTCGGGCCCATGAATTTTCTCGGCAGCCAGGCGCTGCATTTCCTCACTCCTATCCTTGATGTCGTCTTTCCTCAACGGGACGTGGAACGTATCGCCTGCCTCCTCGAGCGACGGGACACGCTCGCGCGGCTCGCAGCGCTGATCGAGGCGCGGGCGCAAGGACCACGCCCCTGACATGACTGACCGGCCGCTGCGCACCATTGTCGCGACCGATTGCGGCAGTACGACCACCAAAGCCATTCTGATCGAGAAAGTCGGGAACGAATACCGCCAGACCTTTCGCGGCGAAGCGCCGACCACCGTGGAAGCGCCGTTTGAGGACGTGACTCGAGGCGTCCTGAATGCCATTAGCGAGATCGAGGAGCTCTCCGGGCGGAGGATTCTGGAGGATGAAAAGATCCTGACACCCTCCGGGATCGGTGGCGATCCCAAGGCTGGCGTGGACATTTATATTTCCACGAGCAGCGCGGGTGGAGGCCTTCAGATGATGGTCGCGGGTGTGGTGCAGAGCATGACCGGCGAAAGCGCCCAGCGATGCGCGCTCGGTGCCGGGGCGATCGTCATGGATGTGCTCGCATCGAATGACGGGCGGCTGCCGCATGAGAAGATCGAGCGGATTCGGTCGCTTCGGCCGGACATGATCCTTCTGTCCGGCGGCACCGACGGCGGCACGGTCACTCATGTAGTCGAAATGGCGGAATACATCAGCGCGGCCGAGCCGCGTCCGCGGCTCGGGATGAGCTATAACCTGCCGCTCATCTATGCCGGCAACACCGACGCCCGCGAGCGGATCAAGGACATCCTCGGAAAAAAGACGGCTTTGACCATTACCGAGAACCTGCGCCCGACGATGGAGCGAGAGAATCTCGTGCCCGCACGCACCAAGATCCACGATCTCTTCCTCGAGCACGTCATGGCGCAAGCGCCGGGATACCGCCGGTTGATTGAATGGGCGGGCGCTCCCATCATGCCCACGCCAGCCGCGGTCGGCCTGATTATGGAGACCATCGCCAAGAAGCAAGGTATCAATCTCATCGGGGTGGATATCGGAGGGGCGACCACCGACGTCTTCTCGATCTTTCAGGGCATCTTTAACCGCACGGTATCGGCCAACCTCGGCATGAGCTACAGCATCTCCAACGTGCTGGCGGAAAGCGGTCTCGAGAATATCATGCGCTGGGTGCCGTTCTCGATCGACGAACAGGACCTGCGCAACCGCATCAAGAACAAAATGATCCGGCCGACCACAGTTCCCCAGACCCTCGAGGAGCTGATGATCGAGCAAGCGATCGCGCGCGAAGCCCTGCGCTTGGCGCTCGGCCATCACAAGACCCTCGCCACCGGACTCAAGGGCGTGCAACAGGAGCGCTCCATTTCGGATGTCTTTGACCAGAAGGGGTCCGGACAGACGCTGATCAACATGCTGCAACTGGACCTGATTGTGGGAAGCGGGGGGATTCTGTCCCATGCCCCTCGGCGGGTACAGTCCATGCTGATGATGGTGGACGCCTACGAGCCCTTGGGCTTCACGGAACTGTCCGTGGACAGCATCTTTATGATGCCGCACCTCGGAGTCCTCTCCACGGTAAATGAGCAGGCCGCCATGGAGGTGTTCGTCCACGACTGCATGATCTATCTGGGAACCTGCATTGCACCGATCGGCCAAGGCAAGCAGGGCGAGCGCTGCCTCGAATACACGGCCGCGCTCCCAGGTGGGCCGGTGCAGGGAACCTTAAAGTTTGGAGAGCTTCGGCTACTTCCGCTGGGGCTCAATGAGGAAGCGATGGTGCAGGTGACTCCGGCGAGGAATGTCGATGTCGGCGCCGGTCGCGGGGAAGCCGTGCACCGCCGCGCGCGCGGCGGTGTTGTCGGCCTGATGCTCGACGGCCGGGGGCGCCCGTTAAACCTTCCAAGCCGGCTGGAGGACCGCGTAGGGCTCCTTAAGAAATGGCATGATACGTTAAACTTATACCCTACGTGAACTGCCCCTCCCTTTTGTAAGGGGAGGTTGGGTGGGGTAGAGACCTCTACCTCCCCTTGCCGCTCCTTACAAAGGAGGGGCTGAGGATTTGCATGGCTCATAGTTATACACCCGGGCTGACTGTTACACCACGGACACTGGTCGCGCGCAAACGTCTCCTGCCAATTCCCGGGGTCGTGCTGGTCCAGGAGGGAGAGTCAGTGAGCTCCGACAAGGTCGTGGCGCGCGCAGAACTCCCGGGCAAGGTGCATGTGGTCAACGTCGTGAACCTGCTTGGCATTCTGCCAGAGGACTTGAAAGAGTTCATGGTCAAACGCGAGGGGGAAAGAGTTGAGCAGGGGCAGGTCCTTGCGGAAAATAAGCCTTTAATTAAGTGGTTCAAGTCGACCGTCGTCTCGCCGATCACCGGGTCCGTTGAAACGATTTCAAATTCGACGGGCCAGGTCCTGCTACGTGAACCGCCACGCCGTTTGGATTTGTTCAGTTATGTGGATGGCCGTGTGGTAGAAGTCATCCCCGGCCAGGGCGTCCGGATCGAAACTACCTGCGCCTTTGTCCAGGGGATCTTCGGCGTTGGAGGAGAGACCTGGGGAACCCTTGTGATGGTGGCGACAAGCCCTCAACAACCGTTGGAGGCCGGCCAATTGACTTCTGATCATGCCGGCAAGATCGTCATCGGGGGGGCGTTTGTCGGGGCTGAAGCCCTCCAACGGGCGAAGGCCGTTGGAGTGAAAGGTCTGGTCGTTGGTGGCATGCACGATAAAGATCTTAGAGCCCTGCTTGGCTACGATCTCGGCGTCGCTATCACGGGGACCGAGAATATCGGCTTCACGCTTGTGTTGACGGAAGGATTCGGACAGATTCCCATGGCAAGCAAAACCTTTGAATTGTTAAAGGCTTTGAACGGGCGAAAGGCGTCCATTTCCGGTGCCACGCAGATTCGAGCAGGGGTAATCCGTCCCGAAATTATCGTTCCTAGAGGCTCCGAGGAATCTCTCAATGCCGCCGACCTTTCCGGCCAGGTCAGAGCAGGCGCGAAGATCGGGGACCCGGTGCGAGTCATTCGAGAGCCTTTCTTCGGGCGCATCGGCGAGGTGGTCGCCCTTCCCTCGGATCTGCTCATGATCCCGACCGAGAGCCATGTTCGGGTCATGGAGATTCAATTTGCCGATGGCACGAAGGCCGTGGTTCCACGCGCGAATGTAGAAATTATTGAGGGGTCCTAGATTTCGAGTATCCTTCTGAGTACAATTGCCCCCGAAAGTGGAGCCCCGCCGAGGCGGCGGTGGTGGTCTAACGACACACAGGGAGGAACTATGAGGATTACAAGAGTCAGCTTGTTTGCAGCGATCCTTGGATTTATCGGTACGGGCCTTTTTCCGCTGATCGTGTCCGCTAATGAGGAGGCGATTGAGACGGGGCGTCTTCTCGCAATTCTTTTGGATTCTGGCCGGGTCACGGTGGGGGCCAATCAGGCGCTGATCAACGACCCAGATAAGGGGGACAAGGGATTCACGCCCGAAGCGTTTGAAAAACAGCTGACCGAAAAATTCAAAGAGCGCGCCAAGGTGGATCTTAGCAAGTTGAAGGACGAGAAGGTCCCGCACATGGCGAAACAACTGCTTCCGCAGTTGGTCGAGGTCAGCAAGAAGACGGTCGCAGACTATCAGCCCGTCATCAACAAACAAGGCGTCGGCTTCAAGGGATTCATTCCGGCGACCTTCGGGACACAGACCGCCGCGAAATTCACCGCCAAGTCCGGGATCTATCTGAAACAGACAACGCTCGACGCATTCCTGCGCAACCCTAAGAACAAGGCGGACGAATTCGAGGCCGGGGTGCTGAAGAAATTTGCCGATCCCTCATATCCGCGCCAAGGAGAGAAAATTGTCAGCGAGCAGGTGGACGGTGGCCAGACACGAGTCATGCTCCCACTGTTCTATGGTAAAGGCTGCCTTAATTGTCATGGCGAGCCCAAGGGCGAGAAAGACATCTCTGGTTACATGAAGGAAGGAGCGAAGGAAGGCGATCTCGGAGGCGCCATCAGCGTGAAATTGGCTCAGAAGTGAGCCTTGGTTTTCTTCTTCTTCTCCTGCTGATACCAGGGGCGGCCCTTGCCGCCCCTGTCCCTCTCACCTCTCCGGAAGGCTTCCGCGCGTTGGACACGCCGAACGATGCGGGAAAGAGCCTCAGCCTCGTCTGGAAGTCCTCGCCTGGCGACAGCAAGGCCCGGAAGGTGCAAATATGGATGGCCGAGGGCGGAGAGGCGGGGACTCCCAGGGAATTTAAAAAAGTCACCGAGATGCCCTCGAATGCCCGCTACCTCAAGCCGGGCGATTTTCCCTGGTGGAATCAACCGGCCGCGAAGGGGGACCACTACGTCAAGGTCCCTTCCTCGCAAACATTTCCGATTCAGGACGGGAAACGCTATGCCGCGAAATTGGTGATTCGCGAGGGCGACCAGGAGGTCAGTTCCCCCGTCTCCGAGGCGATTTCGGAGCCGAACTGGTTTAACCTCGCGCAGGTGAATAACCTGCTGTTCGTGATCGCGTTCACCGGCGTCCTGCTGGCCAGCATCAGCGCCGCGCGTCGGAATCCACATGTCTATCTTCGCCGGATCGCGGGCTTGGATGCCGTAGAAGAAGCGATCGGCCGCTCGACTGAGATGGGCCGGCCGATCTTGTATCTCACCGGCGCGGGAGACATGAGCGACGTGCCCACCATCGCGGCCACGGTGATCCTGGGCGAGGTGGCGAAGAAGGTGGCCCGTTACGACACGACCTTGAAAGTGCCTCACCGCGATCCCATCGTGATGGCCGTCTGCCAGGAAGTTGTGAAAGAAGCCTATCTGGAAGCGGGTCGTCCGGACGCCTACAAGGAGGACTGCAACTTTTTCATCACCGGCGACCAGTTCAGCTACACGGCGGCGGTGGACGGCATCATGCTGCGCGAGAAGCCGGCCGCGAACTTCTATATGGGCTCCTATTTCGCCGAATCCTTGTTGCTGACCGAGACCGGCGCAGGGACCGGCGCGATCCAAATTGCGGGGACGGATTCCGATCATCAGCTTCCATTTTTCGTGACCACCTGTGACTACACTCTGATCGGCGAGGAGCTGTATGCGGCGAGTGCGTATCTTTCCCGCGAACCGGTACTCGTAGGCACATTGCGGGGGCAGGATTTCGGCAAGGCCTTCATCATGGCGGTGCTCATTCTGGGGACGACCCTCGCAACATTTGGAGTTATGATTCAGAGCGACGCCGTCAATTACGTGTTGGACCTGTTCAAGGACTTCAAGTGATCTTCTTCAAACGGCAGCTTCCGCTGCTCATTACCGGCATCATGGGCGTGGCCTTTGCGCTCCAATACTACATCCCGCACCCGGTCTCCGAAGAAGCGATCACGCATATCTCAAAGTGGATGCAAATTATTTCCGGGTTTGCACTGGTGCTTGGGCTCGCCAGTCTTTTTCAGGTGCACGCGGTGAAGATCAAGCGGCAGGTACCCGGCTGGGGCTACAGCGTCATTTTGTATCTGGCGATGCTGGTCACGATGGCGGTGGGCCTGTTCTGGAGCAAGGGCGAGACGACGATGAATGGCGCGCAAACCGGATTCGGCTGGATCTACAGCTACACGATGGTCCCGCTTCAAGCGACGATGTTTTCGATCCTGGCCTTTTTCATTGCTTCGGCCGCGTACCGCGCTTTTCGCGCCCGGACACGCGAGGCGGCGGTCCTGTTGGTCGCGGCGGTGATCGTGATGATGGGGCGCGTGCCGCTGGGCCAGTTTCTGCTGCCATGGACCTGGGATGTCACGCAGTGGTTGCTCAACGTCGTCAACAGTGCCGTCCGCCGGGCGATTCTCATCGGCGTGAGCATGGGGGCCGTGGCCCTGTCGCTGAAGATTATTCTCGGCTATGAGCGCTCTTACCTGGGTGGGGGAAAAGATCAATGAAGGAGTTTGCCCGGTGGATGGTCAGCATCGACCGCCGGATTATCTTTCTCCTGATCGCGCTGGCGACCCTGCTACCGCTCCTCCATCCCTTCGGACTTCCAATCAAGGTATCACCGGAAGTCCGAGGGGTGTACGATTACATCGAGAGCTTGCCGGAAGGCTCGGTATTCCTGCTCTCGCTCGATTTCGATCCCTCCTCCAAACCGGAGCTTGAGCCCCAGGCGATCGCGCTTCTGCGGCATGCGTTTCGAAAACAGCTGCGGGTCATCGGCATGACGCATTGGCTGCCCGGCACGGGCCTGGCCGACAGCATCTTTTCAAAAGTGGCCACGGAGATGAAGAGAGAGTCGGGCAAGGATTATGTGTTTCTCGGCTGGAGTCCGGGGACCGGCTCTCTTGTCATTTCCATGGGACAGGACCTGTATAAGGCCTTCCCCTCGGATTACGCCAAGAAGCCCACCCTCGGGATGCCGGTTCTCGAAGGGGTACGTAACCTGCGGGACGTGACCTATTTGATCAGCCTGGCGGCCGGGAACCCCGGTATCGAGATGTGGTACGTGTTCGGCAAGGACAAGTACCGGTTTGAGATGGGGGGTGGCTCCACAGGGGTCATGGCGCCCGGTCTCTATCCGTTTCTGCGCAGCGGCCAGATCAATGGATTAATCGGGGGGCTGCAAGGCGCGGCGGAGTACGAAACCTTAATCGGCCAGAAAGGGACAGCGGTGGCGGGGATGGATGCGCAGTCCGCGGACCACTTCGTGATTATTGCGTTGGTGCTGCTGTGTAATGTCTTCTATTTTGTGCTCCGGGGCGACAAGGGACGGCTTGCCTGATGCCTGAGCATTTGATTCCGACACAGGCCCTGATCGGTGCTTGGGTGGCGGTGGGCCTGACGCTCTTCATCTTTAGCTTTCTCTACAAGGACAATCCACTATTCAAGCTTGGCGAGCATCTATATGTCGGAATTTCCGTTGGCTATTCGGTTGTCGTCGTCTGGTTCACGGTATTTATCAGGCTGGTCTGGCAGGAGATCGCGAAAGGCAATTACGAGCCGCTCATTCCGGTCGTAATCGGATTGCTGATCTGGACCCGCTTCGTCCCGAAGATCGCCTGGTTGTCGCGCCTGGCCTTTGCCTTTGTGGTCGGGTTCGGGTCGGGGGTCGCCATCCCCCGCACGATCTCTTCATATATTCTCAAACAGATCGAGGATACCGTGAATCCCCTCGTGACTATGACCGCCGGTGGGATTTCGCTCAACCTCGATCTCGCCAACCCTCAAAGCGGTATTAATACGATCGTGCTGCTCATCGGCGTCGTCTCGGTCCTGTTCTATTTCTTTTTCTCGGTGGAGCACTCCGGGGCGGGGTATGTGGCCGCACGCACGGGGGTGTACTTCCTCATGATCGGCTTCGGGGCCGCCTTTGGCTACACGGTCATGTCCCGCATGTCTCTTCTCATCGGACGCTTCGGCGACTTGAAGACTTTTTCGACGGCAGATTACAATTATGCGACGCTGATCCTGCTGGTGCTGACCATCGTCTCGCTGGCGGTTTGGGAGAAGACCCGCCGCCGTGGCCTGTAGCCAATTCGCTGTCCCGTCCCCTTTTTTCACCCGCGTCCGGTATAATACCGAGGTGTTAGGAGGCGAGCACGGAGCATGATGGAAGGTTCCAGGGCGACCGATTCCCGCACTTTAGAATATCCCAAGCTGCGTAATCTTGAATTTTTTCCTGTGCGTGAGGGCGAGACCCAATCGGTCGGGCTCCGGGACCCTCAGGGCATCTCCAAGGAGATCTTATTTCTCCCGCCGAACGTCTTTTATCTCATCCAGTTCTTGGACGGGCAACACACCAGAAACCAGATTGCCGGCGAGTACCTCAAGCGCTTCGGTGAGCTTCTCCTCCCCAACTGGGTGGACAAGTTCCTGGCAGAGCTGGACGAGAAGCTCTTCCTGGAAGGCGACCGGTTCGACACGGCAAAAAGGGCCTTAGCCGAAGCCTACCGCAAGGAGACTATCCGGCCTGCGGCCCACGCAGGGAAAAGCTATGACGCCGATCCGGAGAAGTTGGAGGCCCAGCTCGACGAGTGTTTCAAATCAAAGGAAGGACCGGGGAATGCGCGCTCCGAGCATGCTGGTCAGCGCATTAAAGCCATTGTGGCGCCTCACGTAGAGCTCTCGATGGCGGGGCCGATCTACGCATGGGCCTACAAAGAGATTCGGGAGGCGGACACCCCTGATGTCTTCGTCATCCTGGGCGCGGCTCGAGGCATTATTGACACGCTGTTCGCCTGCACCGAAAAAGATTTTGCGACGCCATTGGGCACGGTGCATGCCGATCGAGAGTTTCTGCGACTGTTGCGGCAGCATGGCGGCCAGGTCTTCTTCGAAGAAGAAATTGCTCACCAGAATGATCACGCCGTCGAGTTTCAGACCCTCTTCCTTCAGCATAGCCTGGGCAGGAAGAAACCGTTTACGATCGTTCCGATTCTATGCTCCTTCTCGCACCTGCATTTCAGCCATCCCGATTTAGTCGTGCAGGGGCAGCACATATCAGAATTCATCGCGGCCTTTCGCAAAACGGTGGAGGCTTACGATAAGGAGGTATGCTTCATCGCGAGTGGGGATCTGTCGCACATCGGTATGAGGTACGGCGATCCTAGACCGCCCACGGATTTCCAATTCAATAAGACCATGCAAGCCGACTTGGCGATGCTCAAGCTCGCGGAAAAAGGCGACGCCAACGCCTTGCTGCAGTTCATTCAACGGGAAGACGATGCGCGGCGGACCGGCATATTTCCGGCACTCTACACGATGCTGAATCTTCTGCATGCCCCGAATGGGCAGGTTTTGCGCTACGACCGGGCCACCGTGGACCAATACAATTCTACCGTCACCTACTGCGCCATGGCGTATTATTGAACTTGCGGCGGGTCCTGTCTCCGAACAGCCCAGACGTGCTCGGTGTCATCCCTGTCTCAATCCATCTCCCGGTCTGACCAACAACCAGAGCACGCCGCCGAGCACTGCGACCAGCGCGGCAAAGCCAAGAGACAGATTCCATCCGAACCGCTCTGCAATCCAGGGCGTTAGGGTCGGAGAGATGGTCCCGCCGATATTCGCGCCGGTGTTCATGATGCCGGAGAGAGTGCCCGCGTAACGCGGCGTTAAGTCAATTGTGCTGGCCCAAAAGGCGCCGACTGTGAAGTAAAGAAAGCCCGCGCCGAAAGAGAGAAGAAGAATCGCGACATGCGGGTTCTCAGCGCCCGTGCCGGCAAGAATGCAAATTCCATAAAGTACCATGCCGGCGCACCCGACAAAACGGCGGCCTGTGTTCAAGCCAAATGAGTTCGTAAGCCGATCCGTAAGCCATCCGCCGAACGGGCAAAAGACCGCCATGGCGAGGAAGGGTCCCATAGCAAGGAAGGCGCCTCGCAAAACACTGAAGCCGCGTTCGTTTACGAGATAGAGATAAAACCAGGACATGTAGACATACGCCACATAGCCCAGTCCCGTATAGGCAAGCACCAGCCACCAAACGGATGGGGTTCGAAGAAATGAGAGCCATGGAACTTTGTCTGTCGAAAGAATGGGGTCCGGGCGAAAGTCTCCTCTGATGTAGGTTAGCTCCGCTTCATTGACAGCAAAGTGTTCTTGGGGTCGGTCGCGCGCATACCAAACCCATAAGACTGCAATGATAAGCCCCGCGAGTGCCGACAGGTAGAATGCGCTCTGCCAGCCGTAGTTCACCATGATCCAGGCGACGGCGGGCGGTGTCAGCGACGCTCCGATGCCGATGCCACCAATGGACACGCCTATGCCGAACCCTCGTTCCTGCGGAGGCAACCAGTCCGCCACCGTTCGGTTAAAATTGGGCAGGGCGGCCGCTTCCCCGACTCCAATCAGGAACCGGACCAGGATCAGCGATCCGAGAACCCCCAACCACGCGGCGCTTGGAAGACTCCCGGCCACGGCGGTGCAGGCAGTGAAGAAAGACCACCAGAGGATCGCCGCCGCCAATACCTTACGCACACCCAGGCGGTCCCCAAGCCACCCTCCCGGAATCTGAAACAAGGCATAACCCAAAACAAAGGCTGAGAAGACATAGCCCATATGGAGCGGTGTAAGGCCCAGCGCAGGCATCATCTGCCGAGCAGCTACGGAGATGTTCACTCGGTCAACGTAGGTAATAATGCTGATCATCGTCAACAGGACAAGAATCTTATAGCGGATCCGTGTGGGACACGGCGTGAATGAAGCCGGCATGGTCGGCGGATTATATCCAACCACTATGCCCTTGGATAGACGCACCTCCCTGACAATACGCGACGGTTGGCATTTCGTCCTCCGTAAGGTAATATCTGCCTGTGTCGCGAAGCGGTCGAAAGTTTCTTTGGTGGATCGTCCTTCCGCTCGGTGTCGTGGTCGTTTTCGCACTCAGTCTTCCATTCATCCTCCGCAGCATTGATTACCGAGCTCTCCTGATATGGCAGCTTGAGAGCCAGTTGAACCGAAAGGTGGAGCTCGGCAAAGCGTCGGTGGAGTTTTTTCCGCACGTTCGGATCACGCTGAAGGGCATCACCGTCCGGGAGCCAAATAGCTCTACACCGTTCATGTCCGCGGATCGTCTGTTCGTGGATCTTCGCATCTTTCCTTTGCTGGCTCGAAAAATCGTGGTGAAACGAGTGCTGTTGGATCGCCCTATTCTGAGGATCACCCGCGGCCTCGACGGCAAGCTGAACATCGCCGATCTCTTCACGTCGGCGCAAGGAGCGGTGACCATTCCCATGCTCGGGGAACAGACCACGATCGCGGAGGGCCGCATCAGTTTTATCGAGGAGTACCGCACAGACGTGATTCGCACACTCACGATCGAGCATCTCAACACCAGCGTGAAATCCGGTCTGCGGGAAATCAGCGCAACCCTGTCGGCCTCCATACCCTACGAAAAAGGCGAATCCACGATTACATTGACGGCAAAAGTGCCGCGCCAAAATACGCCGGAAGGCATACGGACGGAGCGAGGATACGGACGCTTGGAAGCCAGAAATCTAAATCTCGCGCAGCTCGCGCCTTTCCTTGAGTCACGGTCGCTGGTTGTCGGCGGCCATGGGGTCATGAGTGTGTCGACGGCTTTTGAATATCGCGCCGGGAAGGAAGCCGACTCCCTGACGCTCAACGATCTGCGGCTCAACGCCGCTGGAACACTGGTGACGGGAAGCGCGGTAATCAAAGGGATTTTGTCAGAGCCGGCCGGCTTCAATGCGTCCGTAACGACGACCGTCTTTCAGGTGGAATCCTTGATCAGTAGCCTACCACTGGATTTGCTTCGGGAGCATGGATTGGAGTTCCTTAAAACCAGCGAAGTGGGAGGGCCGATCAAACTGGTTTCACTTCGAATAAGTGGGAACCCAGATCGGGAGCAGCCGGTATCCGTGCAAGGAGAGGTAGAGCTGCTCGGCGACCATGCAGTCATCGGCTCCAAACGTGTGTCTCTCAGTGAGGTGAGGGGCCTATTGCGGTTGGATACCGATCGGATCGGCATCGAACGATTGACGGGGAAGTATGGCGAGGCCGAGGCCATATCAGGCAGAGGTGAGATCAGCCACTTGACCGAAGCACCTGAGCTGTACTTGGCGGTTAAAGGAATTGTCTCGGCTCCTGAGCTAGCGGCGATCGTCGCGCGGTTTGCGCCGCCACCCGTGCTGCCAAACGGGCCTGGCGGCCTCAGCGGCTTGGCGGGAGAGGCCGGTGCCACGGTCCTTCTCGCGGGCTCTCTAGAACATCTCGAGGACCTTGATGTGGAATGGGAGCTTGACGCTCGTGCCATCGGCTTTACCGATCCCCGTGTAGGCTTTCCACTCAGCCAGGTCTACGGGAAGGTTCATTCGATTTCTCATGGTATCGCCTTCGAACAGATGACGGGCTTACTAGGTAAAACAGCGCTGACGGTGAACGGAAACATCCGGTACCCGCAGCAGGAGAAGATCCTTTACGACTTCACCGCTGCCGGCCGAGGCGATGCGAACGACTTGTGGATAATGCTAGGAGGAGCCGTGCCGGAAACTGCTATTGTGGACGGCACCACGGAATTCAAAGCGAGCCTTTCCGGTCCCGCGGATCTACTCCGGGTCACCGGAAATCTTGACCTGACCCAAACCGGGGTCGTGAGCGCCGATGGGTGGGGAAAGGCGAAGGGCGTCACGAGCGATGCAGAGTTCGCCTTGCACGTCATATCCCCGAATCGGGTGCGACTAGACCGAATCTTTTTTGAAATTCCTCCGCTCAGCCTTCTTGTGAAAGGAAGTCTGTCGTTGGAAGGACCACGGCCTTTTGCCCTGACGCTGAAGGTGCCCCCTGTGGCATTCCGAGCGTTGCCCAAGGGATTGTTGGCGAGCACCGTCACGCCAACGTCCGGAAGCATTCAGGCTTCCCTGTCGGCGGACGGAAACCTGGAAAACTGGCGGATGGCGGGTCTTCGAGGACGCCTCGCGATCAAGAATACCGGTTTCAAAATGGATCGGCTTGAGCATGAGATCGAAGATGTCAATCTCGATCTCGCCTTTCAAGATAACCGGATTGATCTCGAGCGCGCCACGGTCAAAATCGAGGACAGCCGCATTACTGGGAAGGCAACAATTCGAGGATGGCGGGGAGTGCCGGTCATCGAGGTGGTATTGGATTCGCCCGGGATGGATCTGGATTTGCTGATCCCCAAAGGCGCGCGCTCGCCGATACGGACCGCCCTGGAAGCGATTACCAGCAACACGAAACTGACGGGAGTGGCGACTATCCGAAACGGCGTCTACAAGGGGATCGATTTTGATGAGATTGCGGCGAAGCTGTCGGGAGGAGACAGCAAATTGATTGTGGATTCAATCAGGGGCACGCTCTCGGTGGGACGCGTGACAGGACAACTGACGTTGGGACTCCGTCCGGAGAAACCCATCACTTTGGAAAGCAGTCTGATTTTGGAAAAAGTCCCCGTGGTACCGTTTCTTCACGCCTTCGGAGTTCAGGACCACCCGGTCACCGGGGCGTTGAGTCTGAAAGCGAATATGCGGGGCGAGACCGGCACCTATGCTACCTTAAATGGAGAGGCGAATCTCGTTATTGAAAAAGGGTATTTTCAAAAGCTATCGGCCGCGTCCAAGATCATCGGAATTTTGAATCTGCCGACGCTATTGGCCGGGAAGGTGGATTTTTCGCGCAAAGGAATGCCGTTCGATTGCCTGGATGCACGGGTAGTCGTAAAGAATGGATCGGCGAAGGTCGAGCGCTACGTGGTGGATAGTCCGATCATGAAGATGACTGCTGCCGGCGACTACGACATCCCGAATAACAGCGCAAACATGGTGATGGCGGTCAGTCCGCTGGGATCCTACGAGGAATTTTTGCAAGGCCTGCCGGTATTCGGAAAGCTTTTTGTGGGAGATGGCCAGGAGCTTGTGACCGCCTTCTATGAAGTCAAGGGACCACTCGAGGATCCAAAGGTCAGGATGCTGCCGCTCAAATCTGTCACGTCGGGCGTGAGCGCGATCGCTCTGCTGCCCCTCGACATTATGAAGAGCGTCTTCTTTTTGCCAAAGGAGCTGCTGGCACCGTCGAAGAGACCGCCCTCGCCGTGTGCCGCCTTTTGAGCCGCATCGTGTTAGCATGTGACACAAGATTCTCGCCTCCGTTTCCGGGGGAGAGGGAACGAGAGGATTGATGTCCAGCCTACCCGATATCCTAATCATCGCCGCGAGCGAAACCGACTCGAATCTCTACTATGCCACGCGGTTTCCGGCGCCCGACGCGTTTATTTTTGTCCGTATCCAAGGCGAGAAGATTCTGCTCATGAGCGATCTTGAGGTGGATCGAGCGCGGGCGACCGCGACTGTGGATACGGTGCTGTCCTATTCCGAATATGAGGAGCGGGTAAAGCGCCAAGGTGTCACGACGCCGACCTCTGTCGCTGTGGTCGATGCGTTGTTGCGCGAGCGCGGCGTGAGTCGCCTGCTGGTCCCCGAAAACATGGGCTTTGAGCATGCCCGGCAACTCCAAGCGCGCGGGTACGATTTGAGCACCAAACGCGAGCCCTTTTTTCAGGAACGCGCCGTGAAGACGCCCGAAGAAGTTCAGGCGATCGAGACCGCGCAACGGGCGGTCGAAGTGGCCGTTCAGCGTGCGATTGAGCTCCTTGCTGCGGCGAGCCTGCGCAACGGCCTGATCGTGCATGAAGGCGAGCCCGTGACCTCTGAGCGGATTAAGAGGCTCATTAACGTCTCGCTGATGGAGCAGGATTGCGTGGCGCAACACACGATTATTGCGGGTGGGGTGCAGGCATGCGATCCTCACAATGAAGGGTCTGGCCCGCTCAAAGCCGGCGAACCCATCGTCATGGATGTGTTTCCTCGGCATATGACCACGCGCTATTTTGCGGATATGAGCCGCACGGTCCTCAAGGGGAAAGCGCGGCCTCAGATGAAATCTCTCTACGAGACGGTCCGGGCCGCGCAGGAAGAAGCCATCGCCTCTGTGCGCGACGGCGCGGATGGTCAAAAAATCCACGCTCAGGTGAACCGTCGCTTCGAAGAGGCTGGCTTTAAAACCAGTCTGATGAACGGCCGCATGCAGGGCTATTTTCATGGGACGGGCCACGGTGTGGGCCTCGACATTCACGAATCGCCGCGGATCAGCAAATCCGGTACCCTCTTGCAGGCGGGGGAGGTGGTGACAGTCGAGCCGGGTCTCTACTATCCCGAGATCGGCGCCGCCCGTATTGAGGACATGGTTCTGGTCACGACCGATGGATGCCGGAATCTGACTGAATTCCCCAAGGTGCTCGAAATCGAATAGCTGGAGCATGCGTCTCGCCTTCACTATTCAGAAATACAACCCCGAAATCGACCAGCATCCGCATGACGAGATCTACCATCTCGACGTGTCGCCAGGCCTGACAATTCTGGATGCCTTGATCCGCCTCAAGAACGAAGCGGATGGCCGTCTCACCTTTCGCTATTCCTGCCGGTCAGCGATCTGCGGGTCCTGCGCGATGGAGATCAACGGATCCGAGAAACTAGCCTGTCGGACATCTATCCGCAAAGAGTGGGAGCGTCATGGAGAAATCGCGGTCGCGCCCCTGAAGAATTTGGCGGTGATAAAGGATCTTGCGGTCGACATGCGGTCCTTTTGGCAGAAAAATCGTACCATCGCGCCGTGGTTATTGCCACACGAAAATGGGCCTGTCGCACGGGAAAGAGAGCGCTTGACCCCCGATCCCGCGGCCTTTCACAATGTCGATGCCTGTATTCAGTGCGGCGCTTGTGTGGCGGCTTGCACGTCGCATGAGGCCGATCGGCATTTTCTCGGACCGGCCGCCCTGGCCAAGGCCTACCGATTTGTGGCAGATACACGCGAGAGCGAAGACGCTCGAAGCACGCGTCTGGTAGCACTCCAGGAACCCGCCGGCATGTGGGACTGCACACGCTGTAACTTCTGCGTGCAGGTCTGTCCCAAAGATGTGCAACCGATGGAAGCCATCATCCGCCTCCGGCGTGCCGCGATCGAGCGAGGCCTGACAAACACGGGTGGCGCTCGCCATGTCATCGGATTTCGAGACCTGATCGCGAAATACGGACGATTGAACGAAGCCCTGATGCCGTTAAAAGTTATCGGCGTGAATTTCCGTCACTTTCTTAACGTTCTCCCACTGGGACTCCGCATGCTGGTGAAGGGGAAAGTACCAAGTCCGCTCCATCCAGGGATCCAGGGGGTGGAGCGTATTCGCGCGATCTTAGAGCGGAGCGGTCCACGACGCGACGTGTCGCATCTTCGCCCCGATGCTCACGGCGAGGCCGACGGATAACCAGTGTTTATACGATTGCCGTCTTAATGGAGATAGCGTTGTAACCATTCTCGGGCCAACTGCGAGGCCTTCTCCAAAGTGCCCGGCTCTTCAAACAGGTGCGTTGCACCGGGAATGATTACGAGCTTCTTATCTCCGCCCAAGTTGGCCATCGCCTCCCGATTTAACTCGATCACCGGGAAGTCCTCTCCACCGACGATGAGTAGAACAGGGGCGCGGACGCGCGCGAGCGCCGGCCCGGCAAGATCCGGCCTCCCCCCACGCGACACCACTACCTTCACAATGTCTGACCGCTCGGCCGCAGCCATCAGTGCGGCGCCACTCCCTGTGCTTGCCCCAAAGTAGCCGATCCGCAGATGTCGAGTGGAAGAATGGTGGGTCAGCCAATCCGTGGCACCCATAAGGCGTTCGGCAAGCAGTGGAATGTCGAAGCGTAGGTGGGCTGTCTGCATGTCGATCACTTCTTCCTCGGCGGTAAGGAGGTCGATCAGCAGGGTGGCGAGGCCGCCTTGGCGCAGGATGTGCGCGACATATCGATTCCGTGGACTCCCACGTCCGCTGCCACTTCCGTGCGCGAAGAGCACGATACCCACCGCGCCCTTGGGGATCTCAAGGTTCCCTTCCAGGCTGGCGTGCGATGCGGTAATCCGCACCAGTTGGGACTCCGCTTCTAGCCGTCTGCTTTTTGCCGGAAGTGCTTCATCGGGCGGCGTGATCATAATTCTCGGCGCTTTCGGTGAGTGGGTGCAGGCTCATGCGAAGAGTATCAGTATCGGGTGATATTGTCATGCCCCGCATGGTCTGCAGCCTCTCCTTCTCTCGTCATATCCGAATTGGCCAGTACAGGGATGCGGTTCCGTCCCTTGAAACTTGACATTTAACGATTTCAAAACTGATTTTTGTCCAGCCTTGAGGAACTCGTCCATGATAGAGTTCTGAATCTAACCAGAAGAGGGAGAAATGGTGTTTCGAAACCGTACGCATGCGGGCCAGGTCCTGGCGAGAATGCTTGAGGAGTACGGTAATCGCGATGATCTCATAGTGCTGGGGTTACCCCGAGGTGGCGTGCCGGTCGCTGTTGAAGTCGCAAATGCTCTGCACGCTCCCCTAGACGTGTTTTTAGTTCGCAAGCTGGGGGTCCCGGGACAGGAAGAGCTGGCGATGGGGGCCATCGCGACAGGCGGAACCCGAGTCCTCAATTATGAAGTCGTCAAACACCTTGGCATTCCTGATGACGTCATTGATGCTGCCACAAAGGCTGAACAGCGAGAATTGGATCGCAGGGAGCTGGCGTACCGGGGAACGCGAGAGACGCCGGAAGTTCGGGGGCGTACCGTCATTTTGGTGGATGATGGTCTGGCCACGGGTTCAACCATGCGCGCAGCGGTCACCGCATTGCGCCAGCAGAAACCAGCCCGCATTGTTGTCGCCGTTCCCGTTGCCGCCGCTTCGACTTGTCAAGAATTTCGGGAGGAGGTCGATCAAATCATCTGCGCCACCACGCCCGAACCATTTTACGGGGTAGGCCAGTGGTATGAAGACTTCTCTCAAACCACAGACGAGGAAGTGCGGGATCTCCTTGATCGAGCCGCTCAGGAGTACGACCGATATAGGGCGCTCAAGCACTTCTCAACGCGTTAGGAGGCAGGGGCCCGGCGATTAATATTGCTGGCTTCCCCAGTATGAAAAGAGGAGGAAGTTCCCATGCAAGTGGCGTCTTCATTTCCGCGCTGCTTACGGAGAAAGTGGGGTGATTAGAAAACTTAGGTCTGGCGTTTATCGTCTGTATTCGAGAAAAAGCAATCCTAAGACGGGCCGGCGACGGAATCTCGGGACTTTCAACACACTGGAAGAGGCCAAGAAACACGAACGCGCTGTCCAATTCTTCAAGCGGCGCGGCTGAATGCAATACCAGCAATAGAAGACTACTGCTACACGCGCGTTTGAACTCTCAGGCGCGAGCCGATCTTCCCTTCTTGCTAGATTTCTTTAGCTGGCAACCCAGGATATAATGATACCGGCGCTGCATTACAGCAGCTGAAGGAATCGGCATGGCAAGCATTCGATACGCCTTGTATCCCGGTTGCGCCGCGAAGGGCGCGACGCCGGAGCTCTACCAGTCAACAATGGCGATCCTCGGGCGGCTGGGAATTGACGTGACCGAGCTCACGGCTTCCTCCTGCTGCGGCGCAGGCGTGGTCGGCGAAGCGGATCCTGAAGGGGCACTGGCCCTCTGCGCGCGCACCTTTGCCCAGGCGGAGCGGCTGGGCCTGGACGTCATGACCATCTGCGGCACTTGTCAAGGCGTTATGGGCGGGGCGAACCGCAAACTCAAAGGGGATCCAGCCCTGTTGGAACGGATCAACATCTTGCTCCAGCCGGAAGGGCTCACTTACCGCGGGACCGTGCAGGTGAAACATCTACTGTGGATCGTAGTGCGAGAGGTCGGGTTGGACAAGCTCAAAGACGAAGTAGAGGTACGCCTTGGCGATTTGCGGCTCGCTCCGTTCTATGGCTGTTACATTCTCCGGCCTTCATGGGATCTCGGTTTCGATGATCCGGAAAATCCCGATTCGATGGAGAAGGTGATCCGCGCCGTCGGCGCAGAACCGGTGGACTACGGCGGGAAGATAAAGTGCTGCGGCTTTCCGATTATCCTCGAGAAGGAAACGATCGCATTGACGATGAACGGCACGAATCTCAATGAAGCGAAAGATGCAGGAGCCGATGCGATGGTGACGCCCTGTCCGCTTTGCCATATGAGCCTAGACATTTATCAAGAGCGGGCGGCCAGAACAGTCGGCGCGAAACTCGAATTGCCGGTTTTGCACCTTCCCCAAATGCTCGGGCTGGCGATGGGAATCTCAGCCGAAGAGCTGGGGCTCCAGCGACACTTAGTTTCCGTCGATCCAATTGTGAACGCGGTTGAAGAGCGGAAAGCGAGGGGCAAGGCGCAAAAGGACGCAATATGAAAATCGTGCGGCTTGAGGATTTCAAGCAGTTTTCATCTGAGAAGATGAAGAAGAACAATCTTTTTCAGACGCCACGCTTCTTTTGTGACGTCTATGGTTTCGAGCCGGGGCAGGCGCAAAAGGGGCACGTTCATGGAGAGCAGGACAAGATATACATTGTCCTGGATGGGCAGGGCACATTTCAGGTTGGTAAGGAAGAACAGGTGCTCGCACCTGGTCAGGGTATTATGGCTTCTGCCGGTGAGGAGCACGGCGTCCGCAACCATACTCAGCAGAGGCTCACGGTACTTGTTTTCGTCGCGCCGAATCCTACCTAACTCGCGTGTCGTCCTGCATGGGTCTCCCCCGCCTTGGTTCCTCTATAAAGGTATAAAGCCGGATTAACTGTCACTTTGACCCTGCTGGTACCACATAGGGCATCAGAGGTAGCTTCTGCGCGTCTTTCTTGACCACAAGCACCGCGATCGCTCCACGCAGCGCATCTGTGAGCGAGTGTGTGACCAGTGGGTAGGCACCTTCGCTCTCCAGGACGACATCGACAGTGTGGGCGTCGCCAGGTCCGACCACCACTGTTTGCACGCCGGTCAATCTGTTCGCTGGATTGCCGCTGGCCCAGGCGTTGTCCCAGATCTCGCCTATCGGGTGAAAGGATGAAAAGTTGTTTGGCCCTGCGTTCACAATATAGATGCGAACCCGCTCTCCCGGCTTGGCTTCCAGCGGCTTACCGCCCAAGAATGGGTGATAGCGGAAGACACCGCCATTGAACATTGCGTTGTCGTACTTGCGGTCAAACATTCCCTGGACATCGTCAGCGTTCTTGAACAGCTCACTTTGCACGAGCACATATTCCCGGTCGGCCTTTGGCAGAGCGGTGGAATCCTTCGGATCAATGATGATCGCGCCCATCATGCCGCGGGCGATGTGCTGGATCATCGGTTGGACGCCGCAATGGTAAAAGAAAATACCGGGCTTTTTCGGAATGAAGGTGATGTGGTGGGTTTCGCCGCGCTCCACCGGCTTGTGATTCGTCAGAAAGTCCATTTCTCCAGCATGAAAGTCCATGGAATGGGGAAAGGTGTTGGTTTTCAGATTGGTCAATGTAAACTCGATCGTATCGCCCTCGGTGGCTCGGACAACGGGGCCTGGAAATTGTCCGTTGAAGGTCCAAGCCTTATACAGGGTGCCCTTGTTGTCGATGGGGATCTCCACCTCCATCGCCGTGAAGTCGACCTTGACGGTCTTGCCATGCGCCGGCGCGATGGTGCAGGCGATTAAGACAAACAAGACAAACATGCTGGGACCTATCGACACGCGTCGGCACATCCGCATTGTGCGTCTCCTTCTCTGGGCCTAAGGATTGTTGTCGAGGAACTCTAGCCCAAAGACGAGAGCAAGAACATGATCTAAGTCATGTCTGAAGGAAAGCGAGAACACCAGACTGGTTATTGAGCGCCGGCTTCCGCGAGGGCCTTGAGTCCTTTGAAGTCTCGGATAACGAGGGAGCGGTCGGACTTTGCGATGAGGCGTTTGCGCGTGAGCTTGCTGATGGTGCGAATGGTCGTCTCCACAGCGAGACCCGTCATGTCGGCGAAGTCTTGGCGGCTGATCTTGAGGTCCAATACAATCCCGCCAGCGGTCTTCTTACCGACACGACCCGCGAGTTTCACGAGCAGGCTGGCAATTCGCTGATCGGCCCGCTCCAACGCGAATGTCTTCGAAGTCTCCTGGGCCTCGTTTAGCCGGCCGCCCAGATACTTGATCACTTCTACGGCAGCGGTGGGATTTGTCTTGAGCAATTTCAAATACGCCTGCTTGGGAATCTTCAGAACTGTCACCGATCCCATGGGTTGCGCGCAACCAGGATGAGGCTTGCCGTCAAAGACTGCCGCTTCACAGCAAAAGAGGTCCCCGGGAAGAAGCATTTTGAGGACCGCTTCCTTGCCTCCTTGCGACGACTTCACGCATTTGACCGCGCCTTTTATGAGTACATGGAAGCACTCGGTAGGATCGCCTTCCTTGAAGATGTACTGCCCTTTTTCGTACTGCGCTTCAGTGATGTCTTCACTGAGGGCTTTCAAATCCTGGTCTTTGAGGAAAGAGAGCACGGGGATTTGACGGAGTTCCGACGATTTATGCATAGGGCCGTAGTGTAACAAGCGATTCTCCGAGATGTAAAGCGGCACTACGCAAGCTACGATGCGAAGACGACCGTAGCGTCCTCTTGCTCCCGCAGCGCGCACATGGATCAATTTTAGGCGCGTAAAGCGCGCCAAATACCATCAGGCCGTGCTCGCTGGACGGCCGCAGTAAGGCCGCTACGCTCACCCTCGCTTTCCATCCTCTGCTTGACTTCGTTTTAGAGGCTAAGACAGAATCGAAGCATGACACCTCGCGCAATGTTGATTGCCGGGCGCTGGGCGGAAACCGGTGAAACTACTTCGATCCGCAATCCCTATAATGGTGAGATTCTGGCCGAGGTCAGTCTCGCCACTGACAAAGAGATCGAAGAGGCTATCCAGGCGGCTGTTGCTGCATTTGCTATCAGCCGGCGGCTGCCGTCCCACGCACGAGCAAGTGCGCTCAGCGCAGTTGCCACCGCGATTACCAGCCGAACCGAAGAATTTGCGCGCTGCCTCTCCTCCGAAGGCGGAAAGCCGATCGCCGACGCTCGGCGGGAGGTCGGTCGAGCCATCAATACCTTTGCGATCGCGGGTGAAGAAGCCAAGCGCATTCCGGGCGAGGTTGTGCCACTTGACATCTCGCCGGGCACGGACCGGCACTTCGGCATAGCCCGGCGTTTTCCGATTGGTCCAATTCTCGGCATTACGCCGTTCAACTTTCCGCTGAATCTCGTGGCGCATAAGGTCGCTCCGGCGATCGCCGTCGGGAATCCCATCGTGCTCAAGCCTGCTCCGCAAACGCCGTTGACCGCCCTGTTGCTGGGAGAGGTTCTCAGCCACCTTGGCCTGCCGGATGGCATGTTCAGCATCCTGCCGTGCGCGAACGCTCTGGCTGAGCGCATGGTCGCGGACGATCGCTTCGCCATGGTGAGCTTTACTGGCAGCGCAGCGGTAGGGTGGAAGCTCAAGAGCAAAGCCGGCAAAAAGCGCGTGGTCCTCGAGCTTGGCGGGAATGCCGGCGTGATCGTGGAGCCGGATGCGGATCTCGACCGGGCAGCCGAACGCTGCGCCGTCGGGGGGTATGGGTATTCCGGCCAGACCTGCATCTCGGTGCAACGCATCTACGTCCATGAATCGATCTATCAACCGTTCCTCGAACGACTGCTAAAGCATGCCCGCTCGTTGAAAGCCGGAGATCCCCTGGATGAATCCACGACGATCGGTCCACTCATCGATGAGAATGCGGCGAAGCGAGTGGAATTGTGGATTCAGGAAGCGGTCGCCGGTGGGGCGACTCTCCAGCTCGGCGGCAAGCGCCGGGGGAGTCTTGTTGACGCGACCGTCCTGACCGATGTGAAATCAGAGATGAAGGTCAGCCGGGAAGAGGCTTTTGGCCCTTTGGTCAACATCACGCCATATCGCAAGTTTGAGGAGGCGATTGCCGCTCTGAACGATTCGCCGTACGGTCTGCAGGCCGGCGTCTTCACGCGCGACATCCACAAGGCTTTTCAGGCGTACGAGAATGTCGAGGCGGGGGCGGTCTTGATCAACGAAATCCCTACCTTCCGTGTGGATCAGATGCCCTACGGAGGCGTGAAGAACTCCGGGCTGGGGCGCGAAGGCGTGCGCTATGCGATTGAAGAGATGACGGAAAGAAAGCTACTGGTGCTGAATCTGTCCTAAGCCTTCGCGGCGACGGCTGACCCGACGAGCTTCGTGACTTTTTCTACGATGTGCCTGGCGCTGATGCCATAGCGGTCTATCAACTCCTCGGGCTTGCCGCTATGCGGAATCTCGGTGACTGCCATCTTGTGCACTTTGACGCCTTCGCTCCCGACAGCCGACATAACCATATCGCCCAGTCCACCGTGCTTGTAATGGTCCTCGACCGTCAGGATGGAGTTTCGCGTCGCACGAGCGGAACTCAGGAGCGTCTCCCGGTCGACCGGCTTGATACTGTAGAGGTCAATCACCCGGATCGCGATGCCTTTTTGGGCCAGCAAGTCATGCGCCTTGAGGGCTTCAAAGACAGTGATGCCTCCGCCTACCACAGTGATCTTATCAGCCGCGCTTTGCCGTAAAATCTTGGAGCCTCCAATCACGAATTGCTCGTTGTTCTTATAGAGAATCGGAGTCTTCGGCCGGCCGGTCCTGATATAGACCATGCCCTCGTGCTCGGCTGCCAGCGCCGTGAGCCAGTGGGTACAGACGGCATCGGACGGGTACAGGACGACGACACCGGGTTGCGCCGTCATCATCGCGAGATCCTCGAGACCCATTTGAGAAGGCCCATCCTCGCCGATTGAGACCCCTACGTGCGAGCCCATTAATTTGATGTTCGCATGGCTGATCGCCGCCATTCGAATGAAGTCATAGGCACGTGTCAAAAAGCAGGCGAAAGTGGCGGCGAACGGAATCTTTCCCTGGCTGGCCAACCCCACGGCCGCGCCGACCATGTTCTGCTCGGCGATAAAGTTTTCGAAGAAGCGGTTAGGGAATTGCTTCCCGAACTTGTCGGTAAAGGTCGAATTCTTCACGTCCGCATCAAGCACCAGGACCAGCGGATTCGATTCTCCCAGCTTCATCAGAGCGTCGCCGAACGCCTCGCGGGTCGACACAGACTCTAACAGATCGTAGGCGGGAGGCGGCACGTGAGTCTTTTTGCTCTTGCTCTTGCTCGTGCTCTCCATTTCTAGGACGAGGGGTTTATCGGCTTCTTGGACGGCGGATTTTTCGGCCGGCGCCGCTTCTGGCCGCTGAATCTCCGGTGGATGGCCGTTCGGCGTCAATGCGGCGTTCAGCTCAGCAAGCGCTTGGTCCGCTTCCGGGCCCTTCTTAAAGGCTTTGCCGTGCCAGTCCATCTTGTCTTCGACGGACGATACCCCCTTGCCCTTCAGAGTGCGTGCGAGAACGATGGTGGGACGGCCTTTCGACTGCGCGGCCTGGGCGAACGCGTTCAATAGCGCTCCGATATCATGTCCGTCCACTGTCAGGACGTTCCACCCGAAGCCGCTCCATCGAGCGCGGTACCCCTCGATGTCGTGTTGCAAAATGGTGGGATCGCTTTGGCCAAGGCGGTTGATATCGATGATCGCGCAGAGGTTATCGAGTTGAAAATGCATTGCGAGCTCGGCCGCTTCCCAGTTCGAGCCCTCGACGGATTCGCCATCACCCATCAAGACATAGGTGCGAGTGCCGGAATGATCGAGACGTTTAGCGTTCAGCGCGATGCCGATGCCGGCCGGCAAGCCTTGGCCCAGAGAGCCGGTGGCCACGTCCACGAAATTTAACCGAGGAGTCGGATGGCCTTCCAGGTCGCTTTGTAGTGTTCGCAGCTGAAGGAGATCATCAGTCTTGAAGGCGCCCGCCTCGGCCCAGGCGGCATACAGAATGGGCGCCGCATGCCCTTTGGACAGCACAAACCGATCGTTGTTCGGGTTCTTCGGATTCTTAGGGTCAAATCTCATGACGGAGAAAAAAAGGGTCGCCACGATATCGGCGGCGGAAAGGCAGCTTGTCGGATGCCCGCTCCCGGCTGCGGTCGTGGCACGGACGCTCAGGATCCGCAAACGAGTCGCCTCATTCTTGAGACTGGCGACGATCTCCGTGGTGGTCGGCAAGGCGATTCTCCTTCGCTGGACGGTTGGAATATCTATAAAACCTTAGCAAAAACAGGGAAAACAGTCAATGAATACGATGCGCGAAGCCTTCCGTTCGATTGACAACCCAAGGCACTTTTGTTACGTTGAACGCCACCATTGTGAAGATCGGGGACGCTAAGTGTGACCCTTCAGGATCTGTTGTTTGCGTTGCACCGCTTCTGGGCCGATCAGGGATGTATCATTCACCAACCGTATGACTTGGAAGTGGGCGCCGGGACCTTCCACCCCGCAACCTTTCTTCGGGTCTTGGGGCCTGAACCGTGGCGCGCCGCGTATATACAACCCTGCCGGCGGCCCACCGACGGACGATACGGAGAGAACCCGAATAGACTTCAGCATTACTACCAGTACCAGGTAATCCTAAAGCCGGCACCCGCGAACGTTCAGGATCTCTATCTCCACAGTCTTCGCACTTTCGGCATTCATCCCGAACAGCACGACGTCAGATTTATTCAGGACGACTGGGAGTCGCCAACCTTAGGCGCTTGGGGTTTGGGCTGGGAAGTGCGGCTTGACGGAATGGAAATTACGCAGTTCACCTATTTCCAGGAAGTCGGCGGCATTGAGTTGAACCCCATCTCGGCCGAGATCACGTACGGCACGGAACGTATAGCGATGTACTTGCAAGGCGTCAATAACGTTTACGATCTCATGTGGACCGACGGGGTCCGTTATGGCGATATTCACCACGAGAGCGAGGTGCAGTTCACCACGTACAATTTCCAGACGGCAGATGTGAGGTTACTCATGCAGATATTTACCGGCTACGAAGGTGAAGGCAAGCGCTTGGCTGAGCAGGGACTGATCCTGCCCGCCTATGATTGCTGTATGAAGAGCTCCCATCTGTTCAACCTGCTCGACGCGAGAGGTGCCCTGAGTGTCGCGGAACGCACTGCGTACATCGCGCGCGTCCGGGCATTGGCGCGCATCTGCGCCGAAGGATATGTGAAAGACCGCGAAGCGAAGGGATTTCCGCTCCTAAAATCTGGAGCAGCCTCGACGATCGCGCGCGCATGAGGGAACGGAAAGCCAAGACGGCGGCAGAACCCACAAGATCGGAACTACTGTTGGAGATCGGCACCGAAGAATTGCCGGCTCAGTTTGTCGCGCCGGCGTTGGCGGAGCTCAAACAGCAGGCGGTCCGTCTTTTTCAGCTCAGCCGCCTTTGCCATGGGCCCATCAGGGCTCTCGCTACCCCGCGACGTTTGACGCTGGTGGTCGAAGGTATGTCGGAGGCGCAGGAACCGGCAGCGACCGAAGTCATGGGGCCGTCGAAAGCTGTCGCTATCGATCTTCAGGGGAAACCGACGAAGGCGGCGATGGGATTTGCTGCGGGGCAGGGGGTGCCGGTCGAGAAACTGGAGGTACGGGCCACCCCGAAGGGCGATTACCTGTTCGCGGTGAAGCGAGATCCAGGACGAAAGGCTCGAGTCCTCCTCCCTGACTTGCTCCTACAACTCCTTGGTGGTCTGAGCTTTCCGAAAGCGATGCGTTGGAATGAAACCGGAGTCCGATTCGCGCGCCCTATCCGGTGGCTCCTAGCGCTCTATGACGGCAAGCCTGTGCGCCTGCAATTTGCCGGGGTAAAGGCTGGAAATTCAACAGTCGGACATAGATTTTTGTCATCTGGAAAGCAACTTGTGGTTAAAGACTTCAAGTCCTACATGAGTATTATGCAGAGGGCTAGCGTAATGGTGGACCCGGAGTGCCGGCAAGCGACTATTGTGACGCAGCTTGATCGCATCAGCCAACAAAAGCGCGGAAAGCTGCTGCGGGATGGGGCATTGGTCGAACAGGCAGTCTTTACCGTGGAGATGCCATACGCGATTGCGGGTAGCTTCAATGCTCGCTACCTGGATCTTCCCAAGGAAGTCCTGATCACTGCCATGAAGGAGCACCAGGGGTACTTCTCACTGCTTGCATCTGACGGGAGGTTGTTACCGCATTTCGTCGCCGTCACTAATATGGGCGCAAAACAGGCGGAAGTCATTCGGGCGGGTAATGAGCGGGTGCTCGCGGCGCGTTTGGCGGATGCCAAGTTCTTCTACGATGAAGATCGAAAGATCACGTTGGAGAACCGGGTCGAGCAGCTGCGAGGCGTCACCTTTCATCAGAAGCTCGGAACGCTCTACCTGAAAGTGGAGCGTCTGATGATATTGTTGCCCAAGCTCACCGATACTCTCGGAAATGCTGCTGTCGCCAACACCTGCCTGCGGGCCGCCAGACTGTGCAAAGCGGATCTCACCAGCGGGATGGTCGGGGAGTTTCCGACCTTGCAAGGCATCATGGGGCGAGAGTACGCTCTGCACGACGGGGAGCCGGAGTCTGTGGCCGACGCCATTGCAGAACATTATTTGCCGAGGTTTGGGGAAGATCAGCTTCCGACGGGCCTCGCCGGAAGTATTCTTTCACTCGCCGACCGCCTGGATACGCTCGCCGCATTCTTTGCGGTCGGACTCATCCCTTCCGGGTCAGAAGATCCATTCGCGCTTCGGCGGCATGCATCCGCAGTCATCCGTCTGCTGCTGGAAGGTGAGCGTTCAGTGAACCTCAGCGAGGTGATCCGAGAGGCGTTCACCGGTCTGAAGGCGCAAGGGATCATCGCTGATGAGAAGGGAGTCGCCGAACTCGAGCGTTTCTTGGCCGAGCGACTGCGATACTACCTGCGGGAAGTCGTGAAGCTCAGAGAAGATGTGATGGACGCGGTTCTCACCGGCAGGCCCAGCGCATTCGATCCACTCGCATTGCGCGCGCGGGCCGAGGCTCTGCAGGCGTTTTCTCATCGTCCGGAATTTGAGTCGCTCGTCATTGGGTGCAAGCGTGCGGAGAATATTACCAAGGCGACGCGGGACGATCATGTGGACGCGGAGCTCCTGAAGGAACCCGTCGAGAAGGAACTGCAGGCTGCCGTGACCACGGCCGACGGAAAGCTCCCCGATCTCCTCGCAGCCGGGAAGTTTGCCGACGCCCTCAATGCCCTGGCTGCTCTGAAGATTCCCATCGACGCCTTCTTCACTGGGGTGATGGTGATGGCAGAAGAGGCTGCGCTCCGACGCAATCGTTTGGCTTTGTTGGTACGCGTCCGAAATCTGTTCCGTCAATATGCCGACTTCTCAAAGATCCAAGTGGAAGGGCGATAGCAGTCCGATGTCAATCGTGAATCTTCATTCTTTCTAGAATCGAGGTCAGCGTGGCAACTACAAAATACGTGTACTTCTTCGGCAACGGAAAGGCTGAGGGCCGCTCAGGCATGAAGGAGTTATTGGGGGGCAAGGGCGCCGGCCTTGCGGAAATGACCAACCTGGGCATTCCGGTGCCTGCCGGTTTTACCATCAGTACGGCCGCCTGCGTCGCCTATTTTAAGAATAAGAAAAAATATCCGCCGGCTCTGTGGAATCAAGTCCAGCAGTATATGAAACGGCTGGAGTCGTCCATGGGCCTAGGTTTTGGCGACGCCGTCAACCCGCTGTTGGTCTCGGTGCGATCCGGTGCGCGTGCCTCAATGCCGGGTATGATGGACACGGTACTGAACCTCGGGCTCAATGACCAGACGGTTCAAGGCCTCATACGCAAGACACACAATGAACGCTTCGCTTACGACGCCTATCGCCGCTTCATCTCGATGTTCGGGCCCGTGGTCATGGGCCTGAAACGCGAACGTTTTGAGGAAGCTCTGAATGCGAAGAAGGCCGAGGTCCGCGCGAGGCACGATACCGATCTGGACGCGAAGGCATTGAAGGATCTGGTAGTGCGCTTCAAAGCCATCGTCAAGAGCGAGACGGGGCGGGATTTTCCCGAGGATCCCTATGCGCAACTGAAGATGGGCATCGACGCAGTGTTCAATTCGTGGTACGGCGCCCGCGCCGTGACCTACCGCCGGCTCTATGGCATTCCGGATGACTGGGGAACAGCGGTCAATGTCGTCGCGATGGTATTCGGTAATATGGGCGAGACCAGTGGAACGGGCGTCGCGTTCACCCGGGATCCGGCGAGCGGCGTCCCGAAGTTCTTCGGCGAATGCCTCTTGAATGCTCAAGGCGAAGATGTGGTGGCCGGAATTCGGACTCCCCTCCCGATTGAAGCGTTGGCGAAGCCGCTTCCTGAGGCGTACCAGGCATTGGTGACCACGTATAAGAAGCTGGAACGCCATTACCGCGATATGCTCGACCTGGAGTTTACGATCCAGGAGGGACAGCTCTATATGTTGCAGACCCGGGTGGGAAAGCGCACCGGGATCGCGGCCGTGCGGATCGCCGTGGATATGGCCAATGAGGGATTGATTGACAAGCGCGAAGCGGTGATGCGCGTCGCCCCCGAGCAGCTCTCCCAATATCTGTACCCGGTGTTCGATGCCAACGCAGAGAAACGCCATCAGGCGGTCGGCAAGGGACTGCCGGCCGGACCAGGCGCCGCCTCCGGCAAAATTGCGTTGACGCCCGATCGCGCGGTGGAAATGAGGGAGCGCGGCGAACGGGTGGTGTTGGTCCGCCACGAAACGAGCCCCGACGATATCCACGGCATGAATGCCTCGGAGGGGTTTTTGACGGCCAAGGGAGGGGTCACCAGTCATGCCGCCGTCGTCGCGCGGCAGATGGGGAAGGTGTGCGTGGCCGGCTGCGAAGCACTGGAAGTCCGCCATGACGGCACCGTGCGTTTTGGAACACAGACCCTGAAAGAAGGCGATCCTCTGTCCCTGAATGGCTTCACGGGCGCCGTCTATACGGCAGAGATTCCCGTTGTCGAATCCGAAGTGATTCAGGTCATTCAAGGCCGTGTGACGCCGGAGCAGTCCGAGAAGTACCGCTATTTTTCCACCTTACTAAAGTGGGCCGATAAGTTTCGGACGTTAGAGGTGCGTGCGAACGCGGATGGGCCAGACCAGGCAACGATCGCGAGGGGGTTCGGAGCGGCCGGCATTGGGTTGTGCCGTACGGAACATATGTTCTTCGCCGAGGATCGCGTGCCGATCATGCAGCGAATGATCCTGGCGAAAAATCCGGAAGATCGGGAACGCGAATTGGCGCGCCTTCTCCCGCTCCAGAAGAGCGACTTCATCGGGTTGTACCGGGCGATGAAGGGATTCCCGGTCACGATCCGGTTGTTGGATCCGCCGCTGCATGAGTTTCTCCCGAAGCGTGAAGATCTCATCGTGCAGATCGCCCAGTTGCATCGCAAAGAGGATGATGGCCTCCGGGAAGAGAAGAAGAAGCTGTTGGGGCGCATCGAAGAACTCCACGAGTTCAATCCCATGTTAGGACTGCGGGGCTGCCGGCTCGGGATCACGATGCCGGAGATCACGCGGATGCAGGTGCAGGCGATCATGGAAGCCGCCTGCGAGGCTAACCGAGAAGGGATCAAAGTGGTACCGGAGATCATGGTGCCGCTTGTCGGACTGGCAGCCGAAATGAAAGCCGAGAAGGATTTGATCCATGAGGTAGCCGACGAGACGATGCGACGCTATCAGACGAAGTTTCGCTACCTGATAGGGACCATGATCGAGCTTCCACGGGCGGCGATCACTGCCGATAAAATCGCGCGAGAAGCCGAGTTCTTTTCGTTCGGCACGAACGACCTGACCCAGACGACCTTCGGGTTCTCTCGCGACGATGCGGCGAAGTTCATCAGCTTCTATATGAACCGCCGGGACCGTTGCGCCCGCTGTCTGCGTGCCGACGTGGACCAGAAGACGATGACCTGTCGCGCCTGCGGCTTTCATCACGCTGAACCGCCCCACAACATCCTCGACTTCGATCCATTTGCGACCCTCGATCAGGAGGGCGTGGGCGCGCTGATGCGAATGGCGATTGAACGAGGGCGCGCCGCCCGCCCCGATCTCAAGCTCGGCATCTGTGGCGAGCACGGTGGCGACCCGGCCTCCGTTGCGTTCTGTCATCGGCTGGGTATCGATTATGTGAGTTGCTCTCCCTATCGCGTGGCGATCGCCAGGCTGGCTGCCGCGCAAGCCGCTCTGGAAGATGCCAAGCCCAAGGCGTCGCGCAGGGGGAAGGCGCGGGTCGTGAATCGCTCATCGAGTCGCCCGGGACGAGCGCGCGTCCGTCGCTAGCGTCGTTTGCGTAAATCGCCCCGAGAACAAGACCGGCACATGATGGCGCAGGCGCTGATGCTGGCGGCGCGTGGTCTCGGAACCACCAGTCCTAATCCTCCGGTCGGAGCAGTTGTTGTCCGTAAGGGGCGTGTCCTGGGTGCCGGATATCACCGGCGCGCGGGAGGACCGCATGCGGAAGTCTTGGCGTTGCGCCGAGCGGGCACCCAGGCAAGGGGGGCGACCCTGTATGTCACCCTTGAACCGTGTTGCCATTTGGATAAACGGACCCCCCCCTGTGCTCCGTTGATTCTCAAAAGCGGGATCGCGCGAATCGTGGTTGCGACGGCGGATCCGAATCCCAAGGTTCGAGGCCGGGGCATTGCGGCCCTTCGACGGGCCGGTGTCAAGGTGGACGTGGGCGTCGGCCGTTCGGAAGCCGAGACCCTGATCGAACCCTATCGCACTCGTCTCAAAACCGGTTATCCCTTCGTCACGCTCAAAGTGGCCGCCACTCTGGATGGCAAGATCGCCACTGCTCGACGCGAGTCGCGATGGATCACCGGGCTTGCGGCACGACGCGTGGTTCGGACGCTACGTGCGGCATCCGACGGTATCCTCGTCGGAATCGGCACTGTCCTGGCGGATGATCCGAGCCTGACCGCCGGGCAGAAGTCAACGTCCTCCGTCAAGCCACTGCGGATCGTTCTTGATCCGAACCTGCGCATCCCTCTTGGATCGCAGGTGCTGACTGACGGAAAGGCCCGCACACTGCTGGTGGCCACGGATGCTGCCCCCAAAACGCAACTCGAGATTTTGCGGCGACTGGGCGTCGAGGTTCTGGTGCTCCCGCGGCACCATGGCCGTGTTGAATGGAAGGCATTACTCACGGAGCTTGGTCAGCGGGGCCTGAACGCCTTGCTCATTGAAGGCGGTGCGGAGGTGAATGCCTCAGCCTTGCAGAGCGGTGTCGTGGATCGCATGATTTACTTTATCGCTCCCAAACTACTGGGTGGGCACGATGCGATCGGCGCCATAGGAGGCCTCTGTCCGCCGAATCTTACGGATGCCGTCAGGCTCGGTAAGGTTATGGTCTCGCAGGTCGGTTCCGACATCATGATTGAGGGAAGGGTACAACGAGCTAAGGGCTGATGGGGACAGTCAACAAGCGATCGTTTGTGCTGCTGTGCGGAGTCGGCCTCTTTGCGTTCATCAGCTATAACCTGATTCGGATGCCATTGCTGTCCCTGTTCGCCCGGTCTTTGGGAGCCGCTCCAGAAATCATCGGATTCGTTGTGGCCGCCTCCACCGTGACGGGGGTCGTCCTGAAATGGCCGGCGGGCGCCTTATCTGACATTTATGATCGGCGCTGGTTGCTCGTCATCGGTCTTTTGGCATTCGCCCTTCCGCCCTTGGGCTATCTGTTCGTGGAGGATGTTCGCTGGTTGATCGCGCTGCGATTTGTGCACGGCACCGCGACGGCGGTGTTTGGACCGATCGCCATGGCGGTGGTGGCGGATCTCTTTAGACAGACACGTGGTGCGGCGCTCGGCTCCTATACGGCCGCGACGCAGGCCGGCGCAATGCTGGGGCCATTGTTGGGAGGATGGCTCTTGACCGTGGCGGGGTTCCCGGCAGCATTTATGGCTGCTGGACTCCTCGGAACCGTGGCCTTATTGCTGTTTCTAGTGACGCGCCTGCCTCCGCAAATTCCGCACGTCGCGTCCGGTACCGGAGCCAAGGCCCTTGTGCGTGACATGGCGCGGGGGGCACGTACGGTGGTGAAGAACTTTCGAGTCATGGTGACAAGCGCGACAGACGGGGCCCGCCAAATCGCGAATGGCGCCTTAATGGCATTCCTACCCATTTATGTCGTGAGCCTTGGAATGGACGCAGCGCAGGCGGGCGTGCTCTTTGGCGTGCAAAGCGTGACGTCCTTTATCGCACGCCCGACAATGGGTTGGGCTTCGGACCGCATCGGACGCCGTCCGCTGATTCTAGGAGGTCTAATCATCTGTGCCATGACGATCGCCATGATTCCGTTTACCTCTATGTTTGCAGGTCTGTTAGGGCTCTCTGCCCTCTTCGGATTCGGGGAAGCTATCGTGAACGCCGCGGCTGCGGCGCTCGTCGCCGATTTATCCGAACTGAAGACCTTAGGATCGGCCATGGGAATGCAAGGAGCGATCATGGATATCGGCCACGCCTCGGGACCGATTCTCGCCGGGTTTCTCGTCGGGGGCCTAGGATTTCAGTTGGCGTTTCCCATCATCGGCGGGGTCGTGCTGGTCGCCGCCGCCGGTTTTGGTGTGGCCGTTGCGCATGGGAAAGTTAGAGCGGTGGCCTGATGGGAAAAAGTCGCGTACTATAATAATTGTACTGAATCGTGCTTTGCCCGATCGGCGATCGGAACCGGAGTCCATATGTTCACGGGGATCATCGAGGAGATGGGCGTCGTTCAGACGCTGGTGAAAGGCCTGCAAGGGATCCGGCTCACGATCTTCGCGAAAAACGTCATGGAAGGCCTGGCTATCGGTGAAAGTATCTCGCTGAGCGGGGCATGTATGACTGTAGTCGGCTGTGAAGCTGACCGGTTTCGGGTCGATCTCTCTCCGGAGACGCTGAAAGTGACCACCCTCGGGGTTCTCAAGGCCGGTGATCCTGTCAATCTGGAACGGGCAATGCGGCTCACCTCGCGGTTGAGCGGGCATGTGGTGACTGGGCATGTCGACGCGGTCGGCACGATTCGCGAGCGGACTCAGGATGCCAATGCGATCCAATTGACAATTGAAGCCCCGGGCGAGGTGCTCAGGTTATGCGTGCCGAAAGGCGCGATCACGGTGGATGGGGTGAGCTTGACGATCAACGAGGTTGCGGCCCAGGGGTTTCGGGTGGCGATCATTCCGCATACTGCAAAGCTCACAACACTTGGCATCAAACGGGCATGCGATGCCGTCAATCTCGAATCCGACCTCATCGGCAAGTACATCGATCGATTGCTTCAGGAGCGAGAGGCCTCCTCGCGCGGTGAGATTAAGATCGATCGGGAGTATTTGGCGCGGCGAGGACTTCTCTAGCCGTTCCTGTCTTCTTATCCAGACATCTGAAAGCCCGTGTGGTGTAGAGTTGGCCGGTTGCCTGCGTTTTTCTCACTATGCTACGATGTCGGAGGAAAACTTTTGACCACTGAGAGGTATTACTTATGGCTGCATTCGCTCGCAAGCATTGTTATTCCATCATGTTGCTTTTCGTGGTCCTGCTCGTCGAGACTCCTCTGTTGCACGCCAAAGGGCTCTTCAACATCGGCGATCAGGCGCCGGACTTCACCCTGGAGACGATCGACGGACAGACCGTGAGTTTATCGCAGTATAAGGGGAAAGTGGTCGTGCTGGGACTCTTCCATATCTGCGAGCCGTGTCTGGTGCAAGGGACCGAGATTCAGAAGGTGAACGACGCCTTCAAAGGAAATCCGAATGTGCAGGTCTTGGGCGTGAACTCGGCCGGAAACTCCAGGGAGAAGGTGAAGGATTTCCTGAAAGAGTTCCCGGTCAAGGTGACCTATCCCTACATGATCGACCCCAAGAAGGAGACAGACAAGCTGTATGGAGGCGGGCGCTTCATTCCGAATGTCTATATCATCGATCAACGAGGCACCATCAGGTGGCAACGCGTGGGGACCATGGAAATCGGCGCAGCTGAAGTCATCAAATCTGAGGTCGAGAAGTTGTTGCCGAATTCCAAAGAGGGAGGCGCGTGACCGCCGCAGGGAGATACAGATCAGAGACCAGAGCACTATCCCGGCGGCCTTAAATAATCATCAGGCCTTCGGGTCGAGCAAGCCCGGGGAAAAGGAATCTGTCTTGGCAGATTCCGGGGTCGGGTTGGGTGGGATGTTTGGTGGGCGGGTGTAATAGCGGCCAAGGTGGGTGGAATGTCCGACGAATTCGAAGACGGTAAGAAGAAATTTCTGGAGGCAGTGAAAGCGATCGACGGTGCCGTGGAGGTTGTCATCCCGGTCACGCCAAGCCGAGGGAACTTTTTGATCGCGCTCAGCAAGGGCAAGGCCCGGAAGTTCCTGAGTGTCGGGGAGGACGATATCCTCGATCTTCCTGAGGATGAGAAGATTCTCCAAAAGGTGGCAGGGGATATCAAAAATGCGATCGCCGAACTAACTACCGCCTAAAGTCATTCTGAGTGAGCGAAGATCTGGGCGCAGATTCGTCACTCATTTTGGGTAACGCACGAAGCAGGCTCCCAGGTATCACGAATGAAACAGATCGCTCCCGGCATTCAGCAATGGTCGTTCTTCTCCGACGAGAAACAGCTAGACTTTAACGGCCTGCTATTGACCACGAACGATCACCGCATTCTCGTGGATCCTCCCCCGCTGGACACAGAGGCTCGGATGGCGGTGCTCACAGGACCCCCATTGGATTATGTCGTGCTGACGAATCGAGACCATATGCGTGAGACCGAAGCGTGCCGGCGGGAGTTTCACGCGAAAGTCTATGTCCCGGCTGCCGATGCGGTGCAGATGGACATCACTCCCGACAAGACATACGCGGACGGCGAACTTCTACCCGGCGGCCTGTGGGTTATTCATCTCGAAGGAATGAAATCGCCGGGGGAATCGGCGCTCTTTCTGGAGCGGGGCAAGGGCATTCTGATTGTCGGGGACGCCCTCATCGGAAAACCTCCAAATCATCTGAGCCTCTTAGCGGCAGAAAAACTCCCTGATATCGGAAAAGCGAAAGAGGGTCTGAGGCGTCTCCTCAAGTACAATTTTGATATGGTGCTCGTTGGCGATGGCGCCTCAATTCTTACAGAGGGTAAAGAAGCCGTTCGGCGAGCGATCGAGGGATAAATCATCCCCTTACTATCTATGGATGTCCTCCAAACTAGGTTTCTCCACTATATATTGACTTAGCGCTTGCCTAAGGCCGCTAAATCTGGTATACGGGCGCCATGGCCCCATCCCCATCCGGTCGGCTGAATCGAATTGGCAATGTTTACTTTGGCCGAGGCCGGTATGCCGAAGCATTTTCCTGTTATCAGAAGGCCTTAGAGTACGACCGAAAGGCAGCCGATACTGCCGAGTTGATTGCCACGCTCGGCAACCTTGGAAATATCTGCGCCGTCAGCGGACAACGAGAGCAGGCGGATACTTACTATCGGGAAGTCCTCTCGCTACAGAAACGCCTCGGCGACGAAGGCGGCATCGGCGCGACCCTCGTGAACTTAGGTAATCTGCGCGCTGATGTGGGGGAATGGGATCGCGCTCGTGCCTACTATCTGGAGGCGCGGGATATTCTGGATCGGCTGCACGATGACGCCGCACTGGCAATCCTCCATTCAGACCTTGGTTTGGTCGCACGCGAGACGGGGGCATTCGATGATGCTCTTCGGGAATACGAGCGCTCCTTGCAATTGATGCGTCGGATCGGCAATCAACCCGGTGTCGCGGATGTGTATCGCATGATGGCGCGGACCTATGCGACGCGACAGATGTGGGAGGAGGCCGCTTCCTGCGTGCAAACCAGCTCAGAAATCGCTCAGCGGTTAGGGGATGACTTACGACTGGCGGGAGCGTTGTATGTGCTTGCCGGCGTTCGGGAACAGCAGGGCAGAATCGATGATGCCATCAACCTTTTCGAGCGCGTGGTGCAATATGATCGTCAGTACCAACTGCCCAAGCTGCAAGAAAACATGCAACGGCTGGCGGCGCTACGCGAGCGGCAGTCCCGCGACATGGCACCCGCCCACCCCGGCGGCGTCGAGACGCCGCCTTTACCCACAGCACCCGCCCACCCCAAGGCCGCCATTACACCCGCCCGCCCCAAGCCTGCCGAGGCAGGCTTTCCTTCCCGTGGGGCGGCCTCTGTCCCTGATACACCCGGCAGCCTGAAAGGAGACACAGAACAGGCGTGAGCAGTGTGATCACGATCGGTTTCTCAGGTCGCACGCGGGCCTGTATTCGTAGCGAGTTTTCACCCCCTATTGCAGACAACGAGCGACGGGAAACGCTAATTCACGTCGCATTGCTGACAGCCAGGACCTTTGCGGCGCTAGATCCCGAGACGCAACTCACCTTCGCGGCAACCCTTCGCGAGTGGATCGAAGATCAGTTTGTCGCATGCCCCACCCGCTTAATACCGGGCGATCCCATGGCATGCCTTCCACG
>Ga0207684_10000420_pt1 | contig 56576 bp, 73 predicted proteins | sample KBSK5501metaG_FD_184342 | JGI IMG/M metagenome (GOLD analysis project Ga0207684, IMG submission 184342) | Corn, switchgrass and miscanthus rhizosphere microbial communities from Kellogg Biological Station, Michigan, USA - KBS K5-50-1 metaG... | ecosystem: Host-associated > Plants > Roots >... | reverse complement strand
GATGATTCTTTTGGCGACGGCCGGGTTCTCTTCGCAATACCGTCCCAACCCTTCGTAGACGACCGATTGAACAACCGGCTTTACCTCGTTGTTCACCAACTTACCTTTGGTCTGAGAGCTGAATCGTGGGTTCGTCAGTTTAATGCTTAGAACGCAAACGAGTCCCTCACGTAAATCGTCGCCGGTAAGTTCGGGATCTTTTTCTTTTAGAAGATTATTTGCCTTGGCGTAGTTCTTGATCGCGCTGGTCAAGCCGGCCTTCAGCCCTTCTAAATGGGTCCCGCCGTCGATGTTCGCAATCGAATTGGCAAAGCACTGGATCTGTTCGGTGTACGCGTCGGTGTACTGAAGGACGACATCTACGTAGGTGGTCTCAGGCTTGTCATCAACCAGCGCTTCGCGCATCCCGCTCACTATAATCGGTTCGGGGTGAATCAATTGCTTGGTGACACCAAGCGCTTTCACGTATTCCCGGATCCCGTCTTTGTAGAGAAAGGTCTCTTTCCGATGCGGCTCCGTTCGCTCGTCGATCAGGTGGATCTCCAGGCCTTTGTTCAAGAACGCAAGCTCGCGCAGCCGCGGTGCGAGCAGCTCGAACTTGAACTCAGTCGTAATTGTGAAGATCTCGGGGTCGGGTAGAAAGGTGATCGAGGTCCCGGACAGTTTCTTATTCTGGACCTCGCCGATCACCTCCAGCTTGCGGATGGTTTTGCCTCTGGAAAAAACGATCAGATAAAGTTTTCCGTCGCGGGTCACCTCTGCCTTGAACCACTCTGATAGCGCGTTTACGCACTTGGCTCCCACCCCGTGAAGACCGCCCGAATATTTGTAGGCGCCCTGTCCGAATTTACCGCCCGCGTGAAGATTGGTAAGGACCAACTCAATTGCCGGCATGTGGAACTTGGGATGCATTTCCACCGGAATCCCGCGCCCGTTGTCTCGGATCGAAACCGATCCATCAATATGGACGGTCACATCAATTCGAGAACAAAATCCCGCGAGGTGTTCGTCGATGGAGTTATCCAGGACCTCGAAGACGCAATGATGCAATCCGCGTTCATCAGGATCGCCTATGTACATTCCCGGGCGCTTCCGAACCGCCTCTAACCCTTCGAGTTTGTCAATCTGCGCCGCGCCGTAATTCGAAATATCTGACATATCTGAGAGCTGGGCCTCGAGTACAAAGACGGCCCCAAACACCTACTGAACCAGGGCATCATTTTAGGTTGTTTAGGAGCATTTTGCAAGCAAGTAAGACATCTAGATCTTGTGGTTCAGAGGGGGCCGCAGTTCTACAGATTGGGGATTTACGGGTACGGAAATACGCATAACGAGACCGGGCAGACCGCCGGTAGGGCTGAGCTGAAGCTCATCCCTACCGGCTCTCGGCCAACTTTGCGCGCCGTGGGGCGGCAGGACTCTGGCGCCGACACCCGAAATGCTCCTAGGTACGGCAGCCCCAACAAAGATTCGGTTGCGGCGAAGTCTCGTCCTGAAGTCTATTCCCGGCATGGATACCTATGATTTCGTGGTCATTGGCGGTGGAAGTGCCGGCTATGCGGCCGCTTCCACAGCGTCTGGCCTTGGGCTGAAAACACTCTGCGTCGACGGCGGAAAGGAAATTGGCGGTCTCTGCATTCTGCGCGGCTGCATGCCGAGCAAGACCTTGATTGAATCCGCGAACCGGTTTCTCACTTTGCGTCGAGCAGAGGAATTTGGCCTTAGCGCCGGACATTTAGGCTACGACTCTAGAGCGATCATCTTGAGAAAGCGGCGCCTGATTGGTGAGTTTGCCGATTATCGCGCACACCAGCTGTGGAAAGGCCAGTTCGACTTTGAACGTGGCCTCGCCGAATTCATCGATCCGAACACACTGCGCGTCCGTATGGTAGCTGGAGGCGAGCGGATTGTTAGGGCAAAGACGGCCGTGATCACGACCGGCTCCTCTATAAATATGATCGAATTGCCCGGTCTACAGGAAATCGGCTTTCTCCATAGCGACCTTGCTCTCGATTCGATGCGTATTCCTAAATCGATCATTTTGTTGGGAGGAGGCGCTATCGCGCTCGAGTTTGCACATTTCTATGAGGCGCTTGGTACAAAAGTGACGATTTTGCAGCGAAGTCCACAAGTTCTGAAAGCGGCAGACCATGACGTTGCCGAGGCTGCTGTCTCCGCGCTGCGGCATCGAGGGGTCGAAGTGATATGCGGGACAAAACTGCTGCGTGCAGAACGGAGCGGAAGTGCAAAGCGAGTTGTGTATGAAAAGGGCAATCGAGAGAACTTTGTCGAAGCAGAAGAAGTCTTTTACGCGCTGGGAAGGCAGGCGTTTGTCGATGGGCTAAATCTTGAAGCAGCTGGCGTGAAAGGAACGGATACCTGCCCGATTCAGAGCAATGGGGCGATGCAAACATCGCAACCCCATATTTTTACTGCTGGTGATGCTACTGGTAAGCATGAGGTAGTCCACATTGCGATTCAACAAGCCGGTGTTGCAGCCAGAAACGCAGCGCGCCTTTTGAAGGGAGAACGGCTGGAGCAAATCGACTACCGGCTGAAACTGTTCTGCATTTTCTGCGAACCGCAAATAGCCATGATCGGCCTGACCGAGAAAGAAGCTGCTGAGCTTGGCGTAAATGTGCGCGTAGCCACGTACCGATTCGGTGATCATGGCAAATCGATGATCCGCGGTGAGATCGATGGTTTCGTTAAACTGATCGTGGAGGCGGCAACCGGAGAAATCGTCGGAGGCGCAGTCGTTGGGCCGGAAGGCGCCGAGCTGATTCACGAAATCTCCGTCGCCATCCATTTTCGAGCGACTGCTGCTACGCTGGCTGCGATTCCGCATTACCACCCGACATTGAGCGAGATCTGGACCTATCCGGCTGAAGAATTAGCGTCGACATTGCCAACAACGGAAGTCCTCGGTTAAACGCAATCGTTCAGGGCTTGTTTTCGGTTGTCGGCGATGCCGGCGATGCCGCGCGATGTCGGCGTTCCAAAAATCGCGCTCCAGCGCGATTTTTGAGCGGTTGACACCCTCAGGTCGCACCTCCATAGTTGCGGGCGTGCTGAACAAGCTCTTTCCCCAGAAATCGGGAGAAACTCCACGTGCGGAAGATGCCGGCAGGGGGGCTAATCCGCCCAATTCGCACGTTCTAGAACTGAAAACAAACACTCCTAAGAAACCCGTTATGGCAGACACACCGAATAAGAACAATCTTTCGAACGACGTCGAAATCAAAGGTTCCATCAAGTTCGCAAACGAGTTTGTATTTGATGGAAAAGTGGAAGGCGAAATCACATCCGTAGACGGTGTCCTGACGGTTGGCGAAAATGCGGATGTCCGTGGCGAGGTCAAAAGCAAGACAGTCATTGTGAAAGGCAAGGTGCACGGCAATATTACTGTGCAAGAACGCTGCGAGCTCCATTCTCGTTCTCAGCTGATTGGAGACCTCAAAGCAACTCGTTTAGTGATCGAGGAAGGTGCGACTTTTGTTGGAAAATCCGAAGTGACACCGAACAAGAGCGGCTTGAAAGATATGGGTCAGGCTACCCCTCAACCAGCGCATCAAACACCGCAGCAACAGCCGCAAAAAATCGGTGCTCCGCGGTAAGGAGTTCTGAGTGGCTGCTAAAGGACGTATTGAAGTTCAATGTCCTCACTGCGGTAACATCCAGTTAGAGCCTGAGCTTGCGAAGTCGACCTACTGCCGAAAGTGCAGCGGATACATTCAGCTCGGGAAAGGGAAGCGATCGGCTGAACCGCAGGAGGTTCAAAAGGAACTTAGAGTGGCTGCTAAAGGACGTGTTGAAGTTCAATGTCCTCACTGCGGTAACATCCAGTTAGAGCCTGAACTTGCGAAGTCGACCTACTGCCGAAAATGCAGTGGGTACATTCAGCTCGGGAAAGGGAAGCGATCGGCTGAACCGCAGGAGGTTCAAAAGGAACCTACAGTCCTCCAGAAGCTGGAGGGCTTTCTAGGCGTTCACCGCACTCGGGTCGCGCACTGCTTTGAATGCAGCGGCAAGCGCGAAGTACCAAAGAGTGCGACTTCCACGATCTGCCCGCAGTGCGGCGCTTACGTAGATCTTCAGGATTACAAAATCGCCGGCAATTACAGCCGTGCGATTCGGACTCGTGGTCATATCCTGATTACGAACAAGGCTGAACTTGCGAGTAATCGGGTCATTTGTGAATCTGCAGACATTCAAGGCTTCGTTCGAGGGAGTCTGGTTTGTACGGGCGAGGCGAGGATCAGATTAAAAGGAAAGGTGAGCGGTAGCATCGAGGGTAAGAAGGTCGTGATTGAAAAAAAATCGGAACTGACTTTCTTGCGTCCGCTTCGAGGAGAGCTCATCGAAATTGAAGGAATCGTCAATGGACGGATCATCTCGACCGGCAAGGTGATCGTACGAAAAAGCGGCCGCCTGATTGGCACCGTTTTTGGTCGCGGCTTTAGCGTCGATAAGGGAGGAGAATTTTTTGGTGAACTCTCAATCGGTAAGGCCGAGATGGAACAAGGAGAGCTGCTCGATCCGTCTGCTGCTCCTGTGGAAAAGGCTTCAAAGCGATCGGATCCTGGGCCAGAGTTCAAGCTGAGTTCTGCATGACGGGAAAGATCCACTTTCCGCGCAGCCCTTACGAAAGGTTGGGTGGATACGTGCATCTGCCGCGGCTGATTGACAAAGCGCGGCTCTACCGGCGCGGTCTGTTGCAGGGCTATAACTACAAAGTGGTCGGATTCGACAAACATCTTCTTCGGTTTCTGGGGATTGACGGCGATGAATTCGAAAGGATCGCTAATGAGCTCGATTCCGATGAGAAGATCCTGCAAGCGATTCGCCAAAGAGGAACTCCGCGTACGCCGGAAGAAATCGAATCGTGGAGCCATTCGATGGTTACAGCAAGGCCCAGAACTGCCGAAGCGGTCGCCAGGTTTCAGTATACGTTAAAAGAAGCAGGCGGCGCCGGCCGAGCTGATATCCAGACCTATTTCGACGCGATCGAGTTCGACGAAGGACGGTTGTAGGGTTCGATGGCGATGGCGGCCATCGGAGCCAGTAGCCGATGCGCCGGGTCCAGGCCGCGCAGAAGCGCGGACCCTACCAGCGACGGGCCATGTTCACGAAAGCGGTAGGGTTCGCGCTTCTGCGCGACCTGAACCCAAGGCGTCCGCAACGACAATTCGCTAGTGTGTGCTTGCCGAAGGCTGAGCACTCGGTGAAGGTATCGGACTCGGAGCCGGACTTGCAGTTGGACTCGGCGCCACTGCAGGCGCCAATCGGTCATTCAGCTTGCCCGCCTCTTGCTCGGCAAAAATTGCCGCTACGCTATTTGAATAGCGTTGCACGACGCGTTCGAAAAGCTGTTGAGCTTCTTTCAACTGACCCTTTGCTTCAGTAAGGCGGCCCTGATGAAAGAGCGCCATCGGCGCCTGGTACGTATTGGGAAAACGAGTCGTCACTTCCCGGTATTGTTCGAGGGCTTTGTCCGGATTATTTTCGGCTTCGGCATTCGCCGCTCTTCCCATATATCCATTCACGGCGAGCGGATGCTTGGGAAAGTCGTGAACAAAGGATTCGTAAGCCGCATCGGAATCTGGGAGCTTGCCATCATCTCGGAGCTTCATCGCGATTCTGAGAGAAGCACTGCCCGCCGCCATCGAGCCTGGAAACTGCCGGATAACCGCGCGCCAGGCATCAATGGAGTCCGCTGTAGCATAGGCCTGCTCGGCTTTTTGCGTCTGCAACGCCTGGATTCCTACGTAGATCGCATAGCCCAGAAGGATCAACAGTAGCGCCGCAGCGCCGGCCAGGACCTTTTGCTTGTGCAGCACCCAAAAGACTTCGCGGCCAATTGAAGACGATGATGGTTCTGCAGCGGGAGGTTCGCTCGTCATGTTATTTCGCATACGATGGACGTTTAGCCGCCGACTTCGGCTCGCGCTTCGTCAGCCAGCGGGGTCGTCAGATAACGTTCGCCGGTCGAACATGCAACTGTTACAATCAGCTTCCCTTTGTTCTCCGGGCGGCGAGCCACTTGAATCGCGGCGTGGACATTCGCTCCCGAACTGATGCCGGCCAGGATCCCTTCTTCTTTGGCCAGCCGGCGCGCCATGACAAAGGCATCTTCATTTGAGACGCTGATCACCTCATCGACAATCTTCAGATGCAGATTATTTGGGACGAATCCCGCCCCAGTTCCTTGGATCTTGTGAGGTCCAGGCTTTAGAGGTTCTCCGTTCAAGGTTTGCTGGATCACGGGAGAGTCTTTTGGCTCGACCGCAATTGCCTTGAACGTTGGTTTGCGCTCCTTGATGACTTCCCCAACGCCGGTGATTGTGCCCCCTGTGCCAACTGCGGACACCAGAATATCGATCTTTCCATCGGTATCGTTCCAGAGCTCTTCGGCAGTGGTTTGTTGGTGGATCAACGGATTTGAAGGATTGTTAAACTGCTGTGGCATCCAGGAGTTCGGGGTGTTCTTCAAGATCTCTTCCGCGCGCGCAATTGCTCCTTTCATCCCTTCAGAACCAGGGGTCAATACCAGTTTTGCGCCGAGCATCGCCAAGAGTGTTCGACGCTCCAGGCTCATCGTCTCGGGCATCGTCAGTATCAATTTATACCCTTTGGCAGCGCAAACGAAGGCAAGCGCAATACCGGTGTTGCCGCTCGTAGGTTCGACAATAACGGTCTCGGGCTTGATGAGACCGTCTCGCTCAGCGGCTTCAATCATCGACATCCCGATTCGGTCTTTCACGCTGCCCAGAGGGTTAAAGAACTCGCATTTGATCGCAATTGTCGCGTCGAGATCTTTCGTAATTCGGTTCAGTCGTACCAACGGGGTTCGGCCGACGGTTTCGACAATGTTATTGTAGAGTCTACCTTTTGTTTCCATGGCTTCGAAAAGCGGTGTTATTAGTTACGGCCGAAATATGGGGAAAACTGCTCTACATACACGACCCTGCGGAATTGTCCATGATAACCCGGTCCGGCGGGCGCTGTTCCCGGTCCCCGGGCCGGTCCTCAGGGAAATGGTTTGTTTTTCCCGAAATTACCATACTATACTAGTAGAGCTTCACTTCACCGGGAAGCCGGAGGAGCAACCCTATGAGTCAATTACTCAGACCAGAAGCAGTTGAGAACTTGCTTGGCGAGGTACCCAATTGGAAGCTGCAGGACAATAGCATCGAGCGCACCTTCAAGTTCAGCGGGTTCCAGGAAGCGATCGATTTTGTGAACAAGGTCGCCCAGGAAGCGGAGAATATGAATCATCACCCGGACATCGATATCCGGTGGAACAAGGTGAAACTGGTGCTTTCGACGCATTCGGCCGGCGGCCTGACTAACAACGATTTCATGCTGGCGACAAAGCTCGACAAGCTAGCTTAGCGGCGCTTTCAGCGCCGCTGTTATCTGTCAACCGTCTTCCGTTGGTTTGGCTGAGCAATCCTAACCGATACTGCTGAACAGCAGCGCCGAAAGCGCTGCCAAATGGTCGAGGCCCGATCTTTTCGGATCGGGCCTCGGTTAGGTGGATATAAGCCGAATTCTGTCGATCCCGCTTTCGCTGGATCGTGACGATCATTTATCTCACTCGGCAGCCTCGTTTGAAAGTTGCCGAGTGCCCGGCAGCCCGAAAGCTACCGAATGCGACTATTACCCGAGGATTCATCTTTCGAGCGGGCTCGAAAGAGAGGCAGGCTACCTGTCTCCTCTGTTTGTCTTGCACCGTATGGGGTTTTTCTTGCGATCCGGCTTACGCCGCAATCCGGTGGGCTCTTACCCCGCCTTTTCACCCTTACCCAGCACCTTTTTCACGACGCCCAACCCGGGCTTATCGCTGTCATGAAAAAGGTGCTGGGCGGTCTATTTTCTGTGACACTCTCCGTCACCCGAGGCTTTCGACCCGGATGCCCCTGTTTTCACAGGGCATACTGCCTTCTGGTGTTCGGACTTTCCTCTATCCTGAAATTTCGAGGCAGCGATCGTCCCTCCACAGTTGTAATATACTATTAAAGTGCATCTCGTGCCACCCCTCGCTGAGACGTGGCTACCTTGGCGCACGCACGAGGTGCCGATAAATCGGCGCCCTACCGACGACGCGCTTCGACCTTGCGATCGGTAGGGCTGAGCTTGAGCTCAGCCTCGTGCGTGTCCCACTTGCCAAAGACGGCAAACGATCGCATCCCTTATCCCAACTGCTCGAGAATCTGTTTCGCTCGGATCATATCCGAGACTTTCAGGACGAGCCGGATCGGATGTTCAGGATCAGCAACGCTTCCGTAGACGTAATCTATATTGATCTTCGCTTTGGCGAGTTCCTGACCGATTTCTGCAAGCTTGCCTTTGCTGGCTGCCAAGTCGACCACCAGAACGTCTCCCTGAATGGTGTAAAATCCGTTGCTGTCGAGCACCCGTTTACACTCGGCGGCGTCACTAACAATCAAGCGGATGACTCCCTGTTCGACGTTGTCGATTACCGAAATCGCCGCGATGTTAATCTGTCGTTCAGCCAAAAGCCGACAAACGGTAGCCAACTGTCCTGGCTGGTTCTCAAGGGATACTGTAATCTGGCGTTCGGATTTGGTTCTCATTGGCGCCGGAGAAGAAAAGCATATCCTGGACAAATTGCCCAGGGGATTTAGAATAGCATTCCGCGTTGGCCGTCCGGGTTCGTGGCTGGGAAGAATGACCGTTTTAGAGTGACCGTCTTTAAGGAGGTTTAAGGGTTGGTTCCGGGGAAGAATTCTCTTGCACGGATTGGGAAAGCTTATATAGTTCGCGCTCCCCCGCGTCTGGCGGAAAGGAGAACGAGCTGCCAGAGCGGCTTTTTTATCCCCGAAAACGTCGGGATTGAAACCAGATTTTTTTAGATGCCAACGATTAATCAGCTCGTAAGAAAAGGTCGCAAGAAGATGGCGGTGAAGTCAAAGTCACCGGCTCTTGCGGACTGCCCGCAACGCCGTGGCGTCTGCGTTCAGGTGATGACCCGCACACCGAAGAAACCGAACTCGGCGCTGCGGAAGGTTGCTAAAGTCCGTTTAACCAATGGACATGAAGTAATCGCCTACATTCCGGGCGAGGGTCACAACCTGCAGGAGCACTCGATCGTGCTGGTTCGTGGCGGACGAGTAAAAGATTTACCGGGTGTTCGATACCATATCGTTCGGGGCACGCTAGATAGTTTAGGGGTCGATGGGCGTCGCCGGAGCCGTTCTAAATATGGAGCGAAGCGTCCAAAAGCGGCCGGGGAAGCGCCGGCAGCCAAAGGGAAGAAGTAGGGGCTACTATATGTCAAGACGTCGCAGAGTAATTCACAGGATTGAGAGTTTAGACAGCCGCTATGGAAGCCCTGTAGTGGCCCAGTTGATCAGTACCATCATGCGCAGCGGCAAAAAGTCGCTGGCTGAACGCATCGTCTATCAAGCAATTGAGAAAAGCAGAGAGGGATCGGACTCGGTCGACCCGCTTGAAACCCTGCACAAAGCTTTAGAGAATACTAAGCCACGCCTGGAAGTGAAGTCGCGTCGAGTTGGCGGAGCTACTTACCAGGTGCCTGTCGAAGTTTCGCAAGAGCGGCAGGTTTCCCTCGCGATGCGCTGGATCGTTACCTACGCCAAGAACCGGCGCGGTACGATGGTGGATAATCTGGCTGCTGAAATCAAAGACGCGGCGTCGGGCCAAGGGAGCGCGATTAAAAAGCGGGAAGATACGCATAAGATGGCGCAGGCGAACCGGGCCTTCGCGCATTTCCGGTGGTAAACGCTATGGCTACCAACGTTCTAGAGAAGACCAACGCCATGACGACGAATCCGAATTCTCCTAATCGTGGATACCCCCTAGAACGCACGCGCAATATCGGAATCAGCGCCCATATTGATGCCGGTAAGACAACTCTGACCGAGCGCATTCTTTTCTATACGGGCATGATCCATCGGATCGGCGAAGTGCACGAAGGCACGACCGTGACCGACTGGATGGAGCAAGAGCGGGAGCGCGGTATCACGATTACTTCCGCGGCGACTACCTGTTTCTGGAATCAGCGAAGAGAAGGAGGTGTTTTCAAGCTTTTCGAGGGCCAGAAGCAGCGGGTCAACATTATCGACACTCCGGGACACGTCGACTTCACGGCAGAAGTGGAACGTTCTCTGCGCGTCCTGGATGGCGCCATCCTGGTGTTTGATAGCGTCGCCGGTGTCCAGCCACAGACTGAGACGGTTTGGCGACAAGCCAACAAATATCACGTCCCGCGCATTTGCTTTGTCAATAAGATGGATCGGGTTGGCGCCAATTTCGATAACGTCGTCAACGAAATCCGATCAAAGCTCGGCGCTAATGCGTGGCCGGTCCTGCTACCACTCGGCGCAGAAGACCAGTTGCACGGTCAGATCGACATTATCAATAAGAAGGCCATCCTGTATTCGGACAACGATATCCTTGGCTCGACCTACGAGGTGGCGGAGGTCCCAGCCGAGTATAGAGGGATGGTCGATAAGGCCTACGCCGACCTCGTCGAGCAGGTAGCCAACCTCGACGATGAAGTCGGAACTCTCTTCCTCGAAGAAAAGCCGGTAACTCCTAAAGATCTGAAAGCTGGAATCCGTCGGCTGACCATCGCTAACAAATTTGTACCGGTCGCCGGCGGTTCTGCATTTAAGAACAAGGGAGTCCAGTATCTGGTAGACGCTGTGGTCGACTATCTTCCGAGCCCGCTGGATATCCCGCCGGCTGAAGGAATCGATCCGGATACGAATCAAGAAAAAGAGGCGATTACCGACGACAATGCGAAGTTCTGTTCCCTGGCTTTCAAGCTGTGGAGCGATCCGTTCGTTGGAAAGCTGGTATTCTTCAGAGTTTATTCAGGCAAGCTCTCCAAAGGTGACACCGTCCTCAATGCCCGCACCGGCAAGCGAGAGCGTATTAGCCGCCTCATTCAGATCCAGGCCGATAAGCGCGAAGATATCGACACGTGTTACTCCGGAGATATTGCTGCGATCGTAGGCATTAGGAACATCACCACCGGGGATACGCTGTGCGACGAAGAGGCTCCAATTCTGTTGGAGCCGCCTTCATTTCCGGATCCGGTGATTTCGATGGCGATTGAGCCGAAAACAAAGCTGGATCAGGAAAAGATGGCTACTGCGCTGCAGCGGTTAGCCGAAGAGGATCCGACATTCCGCGTTTTCACCAACGAAGATACCGGTCAAACGATCATTGCCGGGATGGGAGAGCTGCATCTGGAAATCATCCGTGACCGCATGCTTCGGGAGTTCAAGGTAAAAGCGAATGCCGGCAAACCCCAGATCGCGTATCGTGAGACGATCACTAAGAACGCCACGGGCGAAGGGAAGCTGATCAAGCAGTCTGGCGGTCGCGGTCAATATGGTCACGTCATTGTCACAGTAGCCCCGGTAGAGCGCGGCAAGGGGATGACGATCGATAACAAGATCGTCGGCGGTACCATCCCTAAAGAGTACATCCCGGCAGTCAAGAAGGGGATCGAAGAATCAGTTCTCAGCGGGATCGTCGGCGGTTACCCGGTAATCGATCTGCATGTAGAGATCATCGACGGATCGTACCACGACGTTGACTCGAACGAGCTGGCGTTCAAGCTGGCCGCTATTTTTGCGATGAAAGACGCTTTCAAGAAAGCCTCTTCCATCTTGTTGGAGCCAATCATGAAAGTGGAGGTCACGACGCCTGAGGAATACCAGGGCGATATTATGGGTGACCTCAACCGCCGGCGCGGCAAGATCAATACGATCGAAGCCAAAAGCTTCGCCACGGTCATTCACGCCGAAGTTCCGCTGGCTGAAATGTTTGGTTACGCGACCGCGATCCGGTCGCTGTCAAAAGGACGCTCGTCGTATTCGATGGAGCCTTCTCACTTTGAACCTGTCCCGGCCCAGATTGTTGCAGCGGTGCTGGATCAGAAAGGAAGCTAATTTATGACGAATGGTCAACGCATCCGCATCCGCCTGAAAGGCTTCGACTATCGCATGCTCGATCAGTCAGCCGTTGAGATTGTCGAGACAGCGAAGCGCACAGGCGCAAAGGTGGCCGGCCCAATCCCGCTCCCCACTCAGATCGAGAAATGGACAGTGAACCGTTCGCCGCACGTCGACAAAAAGTCGATGGACCAATTTGAAATGCGAACCCACAAGCGATTGCTCGACATCATCGAGCCGACAGCAAAGACCGTCGACGAGCTGCGGAAGCTCAATCTGCCTGCTGGGGTCGATATCACCATCAAGATCTAGCTGTTATCCCGCAAAAGAATGAAGATCGGATTACTAGGAAAAAAGATCGGGATGACGCGCGTCTACGACGCGAACGGTAAAGCTACGCCTGTGACCGTGATTGAAGCCGGAGGCAACACGGTCCTCCAGGTCAAGAGCCAGGAAAAGAATGGCTATGACGCGGTCCAGGTAGGCTTTGACTCGCAAAAAGAATCGCGTGTCTCGAAACCGCTGCTCGGGCACTTCAAGAAAGTGAATGCCGAGGCCAAGAAGTTTGTCCGGGAGTTTCGTTTGTCGTCGCCAGTCGAAGGCGAGTTGAATCTCGGAGTCTCGCAGTTTGAGGTTGGCCAGTTCGTTGACGTCATCGGACGCTCGAAAGGGAAAGGCTTCCAGGGAGTTGTAAAGAAGCATAACTTCGCCGGACAACCCGCGGCCCACGGTTCAAAAATGCATCGCCGCAACGGCGCGATCGGTAACCGATCGACTCCAGGGCGAGTGTGGAAGAACATGGGTATGCCAGGTCATCTCGGTGACGAACGGGTGACGGTACAGAACCTGCGCATTGTTCAGGTTCGCCCGGACGAGAATGTCATATTGATCTGCGGCGCCGTGCCTGGCGCCAATGGCAGCTACGTGGTGGTGCGTCCGGCTAAGAAAAAGCAAGCCGATGGAGGGAAAGCTGAATGAGCGCGACAGTTCTGACAGTTGAGGCCGCGAAGAAGGCCAAGATAGACGTAATCGAGAACGGTCGCGGAACGCAGGCTGTCCACGATGTGGTGGTCGCGATGCGGGCCAACCGGCGAAGCGGCTCTGCCAATACCAAGACAAAGGCCGACGTCGCCTTCTCCGGCAAAAAGCCATGGCGACAGAAAGGTACCGGACGGGCGCGGGCCGGCTACAAATCCTCCCCGATCTGGACTCACGGCGGCGTGGTATTTGGTCCCAAGCCTCGGGACTATTCGAAGACAACTCAAAAAGGGGTGAAGAGGCTGGCTTTCCTCAAGGCGCTCAGCTCCCGCATTTTGGCGGGAGACGTTTTGGTGACCGAGGCGATCACGGTCGATAAACCGAAAACCAAAGAATTTGTGTCGTTCCTGAAGACGCAAACGGATGCAGAGAAGGTTCTGGTGATCTCGACTAAGTTTGACGATAACACCTACAAAGCCGCGCGGAACATTCAACCAGTGGTGCTGAATACCGCCTCGGAAGTGAACACTGAGCAACTCCTCGGTTTTCAGAAAATTATCGTGACCAACGAGGCGTTGGCCGTATTGGCGGAGAGACTGGCATGAGTGATTCAACTTACTTGATTCAGAATATCCGCCTGACGGAGAAAGCTAGCCTGCTTGGCGAGAAGCATAATCAATATGTGTTTCGGGTCGATCCGCGGGCAAACAAGCTCCAGATCAAAAAAGCGATCGAGGAACTCTTCGGAAAGAAGGTGCTCCGAGTAAACACAAGCCAATACGCCGGCAAGAAGAAGAGAGAACGACGCGCCGATTTCGGACGGCGCCCGCATTGGAAGAAGGCGATCGTGACATTGGCCGAGGGAGAAAAAATCGATCTGGCATAAACAGGATACGGAACGATGGCACTTAAGAATTTCAGACCTCTCACTCCGACGCAGCGTTTCAAGCAAACGCCTTCGTTCGATGAGATTACCAAGGATACGCCAGAGAAAAGTCTGGTCGAACCACTCAAGCGAACGGGTGGGCGCAACAATAATGGCCGGCTCACATCGCGCCATATCGGAGGCGGCCACAAGCGCAAGTATCGAATTGTCGACTTCAAGCGCAAGCTTCGCGATGTTGCCGCCTCGGTTGAAGCAATTGAGTACGATCCGAATCGTTCGGCTCGGATCGCTCTATTGAAATATTCAAATGGCGAGAAGGCTTACATTCTGGCTCCGAACGGGTTGCAAGTCGGTGCGAAGGTTGTGGCGGGAGAAAATGCTCCCCCAGATCTCGGCAATGCACTGCCGCTGAAAGGCATCCCTCTCGGGACGATTATTCATAATGTTGAGATCGTACCGGGTCGCGGGGGACAGGTTGCTCGAAGCGCAGGACAACAAGCGATTTTGAGCAACCGCGAAGGTGGCTACGCCCTGGTGCGTATGCCTTCGGGTGAGACACGCCGGATCAACGAAAATGCTTATGCGACGATCGGCCAGGTCGGCAACGTCGAGCACATGAACGTCTCCAGCGGCAAAGCGGGCCGGACCCGCTGGCTGGGCAAACGACCGCATGTGCGCGGTATGTCGATGAACCCGATCGATCACCCGATGGGCGGTGGCCAGGGTAAGAGTAAAGGCGGCGGCGGCCGGCATCATCCGGTCAGCCCTTGGGGTCAACTGGCTAAGGGATTCAAGACCCGGCGTAAACACAAGCCGAGCGATGCGTTCATCGTAGAGCGGCGTAAAAGCAAAAAGAAGATGAAGTAACCTATGGGTAGATCACTAAAAAAAGGTCCGTTCGTAGATTTCAAGCTTCTTGAAAAAATCGAGAAGATGAGTGGCGGCGACGCCAAGAGACCGATCAAGACTTGGTCGCGCCGATCGATGATCACCCCTGATTTCGTCGGGCACACGTTTCTGGTGCATAACGGTAAAGTTTTCAATTCGGTGTTTGTGACCGAGAACATGGTTGGGCATAAGCTCGGCGAGTTTTCGCCGACCCGTGTCTTTAAGAAGCACGGCGCTCACACCGCCAAGGTAACGAAGTAAGAGCGTTCGGGGAACAAACTGATGCAAGTAAAAGCAATTCATCGATTCGCACGAATCTCTCCGTTCAAAGCGCGAGAAGTGACCCGGGAAATCCAGGGCCATTCCGCTTCGGACGCCTTGGATCTGCTGGCGTTCAGCCCAAAAAAGGCAGCCGTCCTGGTAAAGAAGACCTTGAAGAGCGCGATCGCTAACGCGGAAAACAATGCCAATCTCAAGGTCGACACCTTGCTGGTTCGCGAAGCAGTTGTCGGCGAAGGACCGACTCTCAAACGGTTCCGCGCCCGTGCGCGAGGCGGGGCGAGCCCGATCAGGAAACGAACCAGCCATATTCGCATTATTTTAAGCGACGATTTTCATCCTAAGACGGAGACCAAACGCTCGAAGAAAGCAGCCGAAGATAAAGCGAAGACGAAACGCGGAACGACGCAGCGAAAACGCCGAACACCAAGCGTCAAAGGCGAAACGCCAAACGCGCCGGCTGTAGAGCAGCAGACCTCTACCTCCGCCTCCGAGGCTACGGCGGGCAGGCCTGCCGCCGAAGCCCAGAGCAATCCGGAAGAGAAAGAATAAGTATGGGACAAAAAGTTAATCCAATCGGCTTCCGGCTCGCACTCAACAAAGAGTGGCGATCCCGTTGGTATGCCTCCTCTAAAGAGTTCCCTGAATTTCTTCATTCGGATTTGCGGATTCGCCGATTCGTCAAAGAAAAGCTGGCGATGGCGGCGGTATCCAAGATTGTTATCGAGCGGGCATGGAATAGCATTCGCGTTACGATTTATACAGCGCGCCCGGGCATCGTAATTGGGCGAAAAGGGGCGGAAATCGAGCGCATGACCGAGGAGATCTCCCGCATGTCTGGCGGCAAACAGGTCAAGATCGATATCCAGGAAATCAAGACCCCTGAGCTCGACGCACAGCTAGTGGCTGAAAATGTCGCACTCCAGATCGAGCGCCGAATCTCGTTCCGCCGCGCGATGAAGAAAGCCGTTCAGACCACGATGGATTTTGGTGCCCTTGGCATCAAGATTCGCTGTTCCGGCCGATTGGGTGGAGCCGACATCTCGCGAGCTGAATGGTATCGCGAAGGCAAGATTCCGCTGCATACCCTGCGAACACCAATCGATTACGGGTTCGCCGAAGCCGACACGGTCTATGGGAAGATCGGAGTAAAATGCTGGATCTGTAAGCCGGACACGGCTGAAGCGGCCCAAAAGAAAGAGGGAGAATCTGCTGCACCTGCTCGTTAGTGTCCTATCCCCGAAATAAGGAAGGAGAACTTTTATGCCGTTAATGCCGAAAAGAGTGAAGTACCGGAAGTCGCAGCGTGGTAGCCGTGCGGGTACTGCGAGCCGGAACATCACGATCGCCTTTGGTGAGTACGCTTTGCAGACGCTCGATCGCGCGTGGATCACTAACACTCAGATCGAAGCGGCGCGTGTTGCGTTGACCCGCAACATGAAAAGAAAAGGGAAGCTCTGGATTAAGATTTTCCCGGACAAATCGGTTACGCAGCGTCCACCAGAGACCCGAATGGGGAAAGGGAAAGGGAACCCCGAATATTGGGTTGCCACGGTTAGACCGGGCAACATCATTTTTGAGCTCGACGGCGTACCGGAATCGCTTGCGCGTGAATCGTTACGGTTGGCCGCGACCAAGCTGCCGGTCCGCACGCGGTTCGTGACCCGGCAACACGCTGCTGCCTGAGCGGCTTGAGGATAGTGTGATGAAGATCAAAGAATTACGGGAACTGAGTACGGAAGAGTTGGTCACGCGTCGGCGCGACCTGCGCAAGGAGATATTTAACTTTCGGCTCCAACAACAGACCGGATCACTGGAAAGACCGAGCGTTATCAGAATTAATCGCCGCGAAGTTGCCCGAATCGAGACTGTTTTAACCGAGCGTACGCGAAAGGCGGGCGCCTAATAATGGTAGGGTCACCCTCCGGCGCGACCTGAATCCAGGACAAATTTATGAGTGAAGAGACTGTAAATGCTGAAGGTACTGCCACGGCGGTTCCGGCAACCGAAGCTGAAAAGCAAGCGGCGCCGGAAACGCAGCAGTCTGTCCTTCCGAAGCGGCATCTTCGGAAAACGCGGGTCGGCGAGGTCGTTTCCAGCAAAATGGAAAAGACGATTGTGGTTGCCGTAGTTCGTCGTGTACCGCATCCGAAATTTGGCAAGATCGTGAAACGTACCAAAAAGCTGTACGCTCACGATGAACAGAAGCAGTGCGCCATTGGCGATCTGGTTCGAATCGAAGAAACCCGCCCCTTGAGCCGGCTGAAACGCTGGCGTCTGGTCGAGGTCCTGAAACATTAAAGGGAGACCACGAAAATGATTCAGATTCGTTCCAGGTTAAATGTCGCCGATAACACCGGCGCGAGAATGGCGAAGATGATTGGCGTTATTGGTAAGGCGACGTTGTACGCTTCGGTCGGCGATGTGATTTCTGCGCACGTTCGGGAAGCTTCAACCAGTGGCACAGTTAAGAAAGGTGAAGTTGTTCGTGCGGTTGTAGTGCGCACTCGCCAGCCGGTGAAGCGTAAGGACGGGTCCTACCTGCGATTTGATAACAATGCGATTGTCATTATCGACAAGGATTCGAATCCGCGCGGTACCCGTATCTTCGGACCGGTTGCCCGCGAATTGCGCGAGAAGAATTTCATGAAGATTATCTCGCTCGCCCCGGAGGTCCTATGAGCAGATCGAGGTTCCATGTAAAAAAAGGCGACGAGGTTCGCGTGATCTCCGGGAACCACCGGGGAGCCTCCGGCAAGATTCTGCAGGTTTTGGCCAAGAAACAGCAGGTGCTGATCGAAGGAGTTCGCATGATAAAGAAGACGCAACGCAAGTCTCAAGATCATCCGAATGGCGCGATCATTACGCGCGAAGGACCGATTCACATTTCGAACGTCGAGTTGGTTCAGGCGCACGCGGCCCGGCCGGCTAAGAAGGGGCAGAAGGAGTAAGCAATGCAAGCTGAGCTATATAAGGAATACAAGGAAAGAGTCGTGCCGGCGCTTCAACAGAAGCTCGGTTACAAGAATACCTTGCAGGTCCCGAAGGTCGACAAAGTCGTCGTGAATACCTGTATTTCGGCGCAATCGAGCGATGCCAAGCAGGCACTCGAGGAAGCGATGAAAGAGCTTTCTTTGGTTACCGGCCAGAAGCCCGCGGAAACGAAATCAAAGAAGAGCATCTCCAATTTCAAGCTCCGTAAAGGGCAAGTGATTGGAGCGAAAGTGACTTTGCGAGGTGATCGCATGTACGAATTCCTGGAGCGTCTGATCAAGATGGCGTTGCCGCGAATTCGAGATTTTCGCGGTATCTCGGCCAAGGCTTTTGATGGCCGCGGCAACTACACACTGGGCGTACAGGACCAGTCTATCTTTCCGGAGGTGGAGCTCGACAAGATCAAGCGCAACGTCGGCTTCGACATTACAATTGTTACTACAGCCAAGACCAATGAGGAAGCGAAGGCGCTTCTCACGGAATTGGGCGTGCCATTCAGCGACCGGAAGCTGACGACGCAAGCGCAGGAGAACGTTCGATGAGTACTCTTTCAGATCCGATTGCAGATTTTTTAACCAGGCTTCGTAACGCGGCCCGATCTAACCGGAACGACGTGTCGGTGCCCTATTCTCGAATGAAAGAAGAGATCGCCAAGATCCTCAAGCAAGAGGGGTACATAGCCGGGTTTGAAATTGATATGCAGGCTAAGCCTGCGCAGATCAAAGTGACGATGAAGTTCGTCAATCGGGTTCCTGCGCTCAGCGGATTGAGACGCGTGAGCCGGCCGGGCCTTCGCAAATATGTAGGATCTGCTGACATACCGCGCGTGTTGGGCGGAATGGGTGTAGCGATTCTTTCGACCTCGCGAGGCATTATTACTGGGCGCCAGGCGCGCAAAGAAAAGGTAGGCGGAGAACTTGTTGCCGTCGTTTGGTAAGGAGGATTTGGGAATGTCTCGTATCGGTAAAAAAAGCATCGAAATTCCAGACAAGGTGAAGCTCGCTGTTACCGACGGCGGATCAGTGAAGGTCGAAGGGCCTAAAGGGAAGCTCGAATGGGTGTTGCCCCGGCAGATTAAGTTGCGGGTAGAAGGAAAGGAAGCCGTTCTGGATCGATCAACTGAAGCCCGCAATGTTCGGGCGCTCCATGGGCTTTCGCGCAGCCTCATCAACAACATGGTGATTGGCGTAAGCAAGGGATTCGAAAAATCCCTGGAGATTCAAGGGGTCGGATTCCGTGCTCAGGTTCAGGGCAAGAACCTTAATTTGAGCCTGGGTTATTCGCACCCGATCGTATTTCCGATTCCGGCGGGGATCAAGATTACGGTACAGGAGAGTACCAAGATCTTAATTGAGGGGATCGATAAGCAGCTCGTAGGCCAGGTGGCGGCTGATATCCGGTCCTACTACCCGCCTGAGCCGTATAAGGGCAAAGGAATTCGATATACCGGCGAACAGATTCTCCGGAAGGAAGGAAAGACGGTTCAATAAAGGGGAAACAGAAGATGGCAACGATTAATCGAGTTCGAATCAGACATAAACGGATTCGCAAACGAGTCCACGGCGCGCAGGACCGGCCTCGTCTCGCTGTTCATTTTTCGGGTCAGCACATTTATGCGCAGGTGATCGACGATCAGGCAGGCAAGACAGTTGCCTCCGCGTCGACCGCTGAGGAAGGTGTGCGTGGGAAAGGTCGCAGTAACGCGAACGTGGCGATGGCCGGAAAAATCGGTTCGCTTGTTGCGGAAAGGACTTTGCAGAAGAACGTGAAAGCTGTGGTGTTTGATCGAGGAGGATTTACCTACCACGGCAAAGTGAAGGCGCTAGCTGAGGCGGCCCGCGCCGCTGGATTGGAGTTTTGATGTTGGAGAGAGCCGGCAAAAAGTTGGCTCTTGTGATGAAATTAAAATATGGCAACTGAAGTAAGACATCGTCGTAGCGACAGATCGAGTGATCGCAACGCTCCCACCTCTGATACGACCGAAAAGGTGGTGTTCATCAACAGATGCGCCAAGGTTGTAAAAGGCGGACGCCGGTTCAGTTTCAGCGCGTTGATTGTTACAGGAGATCACAAGGGGCGCGTAGGGTACGGGTTTGGCAAAGCGAACGAAGTGGCGGAAGCGATTCGGAAAGCATCTGAGTCTGCACGTAAGTCGATGGTTTCGGTTGCTGTGCACGAAAACACCATCCCTCATGAAGTGATCGGCGAGTTTGGTGGTGGCAGAGTGCTGTTGCGCCCGGCATCACCTGGTACGGGTGTGATAGCTGGTGGCGGTGTCCGTGCGGTTGTGGAAGCTGCTGGAATCAAGGATGTTCTCGCAAAATCGCTCGGGTCCAGCAATCACGCGAACGTGGTGAAAGCGACTATTGAAGCTTTGCGCGGCCTGCGGCAGAGACGGGACATCCTCAAGTTGCGCGGTAAAGAGTAAATCAGGACGACCCTTGGGTCGCCCGTCGAATTTTATTATTGTTATGCGGTTACACGAACTAAAACCTCGTCCAGGTGCGAAGCATCGCACAAAGAGGCTCGGCTGCGGCGAGAGTTCTGGTCATGGCAAAACGAGCGGGAAGGGACACAAAGGCCAAAAGGCGCGTTCCGGAGGAAGTCTTCGCCTCGGGTTTGAAGGCGGGCAGATGCCGTTGATTCGCCGGTTGCCAAAGCGGGGATTCAACAACGCCGAATTCAAAACGGTCTATGCGATCGTTAATGTAGGTGACCTGAACGAACTTGACGCCGACACCCACGTTAACGAGCAGCTTCTGCGCGACAAAGGCTTTGTCAGCGGAAAGTTTGACGGTGTGAAGATTCTTGCGCGCGGTGAATTGAGCAAAAAGCTGACGGTCGAAGCCGATAAATTCAGCGGAGCAGCGCGAACGCAAATCGAGCGGGCTGGAGGATCAGTGGTTATTCGTGGTTGATCGCCAGGAATAGCAAAAGTCTCCGTTCATGATTTCCGCTTTCACGAATATTTTTAAGATCCCGGAGTTGCGCTCCAGGATTCTATTCACCATTGCTGTTCTCGTCGTCGTCCGGGCCGGCGCAGCGATCACAATTCCCGGCGTCAACGCGTATGTGTTGAATGAGTGGTTCCGCCAAGCCACTTCCAGTGCGTCCGGAGGCGGAGTCGCAGGGTTGCTCAATGTTTTTGCCGGAGGCGCGCTGAGCCATTGCGCGATCTTTTCTCTTGGTATCATGCCGTACATCAGCGCGTCGATCATGATGCAGCTGCTGACAGCGGTTGTTCCACGTCTGAATAAGCTGGCTCGCGAAGACGGCGGCCGCCAAAAAATCAACCAGTATACTCGCTACGTCACTTTGGCGCTCTGCATCTTCCAGGGTTGGCTGCTATCGCTTTCTTTGGAAAATCCGGAGTCCAATCCGTTCCTGCAGGGAATCGGCAGTATCACCGCCCGGCTTGGGCCACTTGTTCCGAATCCTGGAATGGGCTTCCTGTTTGTTTCCGTCGTTTGTTTGTCGGCTGGAACAATGTTTCTGATGTGGCTGGGAGATCAGATTACGGAGAGGGGAGTGGGTAACGGCATCTCGATGGTAATCACCATCGGTATCGTGGCGACTTTGCCGGGCGCTCTGGTTCAAGTTTGGAACACGTTTGTTCCGACCAGCGGCGGTCCAGCGAGAGTCAGTCCAATGGTGTTAGTTGTGATGATCGCGTTTCTGGTAATTGTCATCGCCGCGGTTATCGCCCTTACACAAGGTCAGCGTAAGATCAGTATCCAATACGCAAAACGGGTAGTTGGACGCAAAGTCTATGGCGGTCAGACTCAGTTTCTCCCGTTGAAGGTTAACGGCGTTGGGGTGATGCCGATCATTTTTGCGCAAGCGATCCTGATGTTCCCGTCCACCATTCTAAGCATGGTGCCGGGACATAGAGACTGGGCCGCTAACCTGGCGAATGCCTTGTCCGGCGGCTGGTTGTACTACGCAATGACCGCCGTATTGATCTTTTTCTTCAGCTATTTCTGGGTGGCAATTCAGTTCCAACCGACACAGATCGCAGACGACCTGAAGAAGTACAATGGTTACATTCCGGGTTATCGCCCTGGGAAACCCACCGCCGATTTTCTCGAGTTTACCCTGACTCGGCTCACGTTCGCCGGTGCGCTGTTCTTGACCATCATTGCGGTGATTCCGGAAACGATGATCATCCTGCTTGGTGTGCCGCGAGCAACTGCTCGGTTCTTTGGCGGAACCAGTATTCTGATCATTGTAGGCGTTTTGCTTGACACAATGCGGCAAGTGGAGACCCATCTGATTCAACGTCACTACGATGGTTTCTTGCGCAAAGGCAGGATCCGCGGGCGCTTCGAACGGACGGTCGGCAGTACCGGCAAATTCGTAAACGAGGTCGCTCTTTTGTGGATGTGGATCTCGCTTGCGATTGTTGCGATTGCTGGTGTCACTGTTTGGGTCTTCTTTAATCACGGGTAGGAGTGAGGAAACGACTCTTGCTCCTAGGCCCACCTGCTTCCGGAAAAGGAACCCAGGCGGACTTTATACAGAAACGGTTTGGTATTCCTACCACGTCGACCGGCGCAATTTTGCGCGCAGAAGCTAAGAGCGGTACGCCGCTCGGTCTCAAGGCGCAGGAAATTATTCGGGCGGGAGGATTGGCGGCAGATGATGTGATCATGCAAGTGGTCGAAGCCTGGCTCACCAGGATTGATGGATCGTTTCTCCTCGATGGCTTTCCCCGGACAGTTGAGCAAGCTAAGCGCTTCGACCAGTTGCTCAAGACGCGGGGACAGGCGCTTGATTTGGCGATCCTGCTCGAGGTGCCAGAACAGACGATCTACAGCCGGATGTCATTACGCTTGACCTGCACGCGGTGTGGCAAGGCGGTGAGTCTCGGCAGACATGTTAAGGATCCGAGCGAGCCATGCCCTAATTGCGGCGGTAAACTGGAAATCCGGGCGGATGACAACCAGGCCGCACTAGCACGCCGCATGGAGGAATATCGGAATAAAACGCTTCCCGTAACAGACTTTTACGAGAGAGCGGGTATATTGGCCCGCGTAAATGGAGACCGCGAGATTGAAGCCGTCTCCCATGATATCGAACGGCTTATTGAGGAATGATTCCAGTTAAGACAGCCACGGAAATCGAAAAGATGCGGGCCTCCTGTAAGCTGGCGAGCAGCATTCTGCAGGATCTTTCCGCGATGCTCTGTCCTGGAATCACGACAAAAGATGTCGACGAAGCCGCGGCGCGAATGATGGAGGACGCAGGTTGTAAAAGCGCATTTCTTGGCTACCGACAGTTCCCCGGAACAATTTGTATTTCGGTTAATGAGGAGGTCGTGCACGGGATCGGCGGACCAAGACGCATTCAGTATGGCGATATTGTAAAGCTCGACGTCGGGGTGATCTTGAACGGTTTTGTCGGGGATACCGCTGCAACTGTGCCGGTCGGGATAGTCAGCGATGATGTCCAGCGGCTTTTGACTGCGACTGAAGATGCGCTGCATAAGGGCATCGAGAAGGTGCGTGAAGGACGCCGATTAAGCGAAGTTTGTGCAGCAATCCAGGACGAAGTCGAATCGAACGGTTTCAGTGTTGTGCGCGAGTTTGTAGGTCACGGAGTTGGTAGACGACTCCATGAAGAGCCCCAAATCCCGAATTATCGGACCGCAGGAACGACAGCAAAGCTAAGGGCTGGGATGACGCTGGCGATCGAACCGATGGTTAATTTGGGCGCCGCGACGGTCAAAGTGCTCGACGACGATTGGACAGTCGTCACCGCAGATCATTCACCATCTGCCCATTTTGAGCACACCGTCCTCGTAACGAAAGGTGAACCAGAAATCTTGACATGGCGCGAAAAGACGTCATCGAAGTTGAAGGCAAGGTAGCCGAATTGCTCCCGAATACGATGTTCCGGGTGGAATTACCCAATGGTCATCGTATCCTGGCACATATCTCGGGAAAAATGCGATTGCATTTTATTCGGATCTTGCCAGGAGACAAAGTTATGGTAGAGGTGTCTCCTTACGATCTGACGAAAGGCCGAATTACCTTCCGGCATAAGTAAGGTGAAATAGTGTTGAAACGCTCCTGCGCGAGCCAGGGCTCCGTGGGTGGCGTTTTTTTGTCCTTAGCGCGCGAGATGGCTTTGGACCTCTGGATTGCCAGGCTATAACCCCGAGACCTTTCGGGGGCGCCGACACCCAGAAGACTTACGTAGAACAAAACTTACGTAGATTTAGATGAAAGTAAGACCTTCAGTGAAGCGGCTCTGTGAGAGCTGCAAGATTGTGAAGCGGAAAAATGTCGTCCGCGTGGTTTGCAAGAACCCGCGGCATAAACAACGACAAGGCTAGTTGTCTGCCTGGATATATTTAATATGCCTCGATTACTTGGAGTGGAGATACCTGGAGAGAAGCGAATTGAAGCTTCATTGCCCTACATTTACGGTCTTGGGCCCAGAACAGCGAAAAAGATTCTCGAGCAGGCGAATATTGATCCCAACCTGCGCGCCAAAAATCTGACGCCGGAACAGTTGGGTGATATCGTCCACGCGATCAACGCAAGCGGACTGTTGATCGAAGGCGACTTGCGCAGAGAGATTCAAGGGAACCTCAAGCGTTTGCAGGCAATTAAGTGCTACCGCGGGCTCCGGCATATCCGCGGACTACCGGTTCGCGGTCAGCGGACTTCAACAAACGCCCGTACGCGCAAAGGCCCGCGTAAGACCGTCGGCGTGCAGCGCAACAAAGATGCGAAGGCTGGAAAGGTTTAATCGAAGGTAACAGAGAATGGCAGACGAAAACACGATCCCAACCCCAACACCTGAGCCGGAGGCGGTGTCCGCGCCCGCGCCCGCGCCGGCAGAAGCGACACCAGCTTCAGCTCCAACGGCGCAGACGCAAGCGCCTGCTGCTCCTGAAGCGAAACCTGCTCGGAGCACGAAGACAAAAGGTGCGAAGAAGGAAACTGAGAAGCCAGCAGCAGCAGCGGCTCTTTCGCTTGAGCATGGCGAAGCGGACAAGCCGAAAATAATTAAGGCGAAAGGGAGCAAGAATGTTTCTACTGGTGTTGCGCACATTCTCGCGACTTTTAATAACACGATCGTTTCAATCTCCGATCTTTCTGGAAACATCATCGGATGGTCTAGCGCCGGTAAAGTAGGTTTTAAAGGCTCGCGCAAAAGTACAGCGTACGCTGCGCAACTTGTTGCTCAGGATGCTTGCAGACAGGCAATGGGGCATGGCCTGAAAGAAGTAGAAGTCCTGGTCAAAGGCCCGGGCGCTGGCCGCGAGTCTGCCGTTCGCGCAATTCAAGCGATCGGTCTAGACATCTCCGTGATTCGTGATGTCACCCCAGTGCCGCATAACGGATGCCGGCCTCCGAAACAACGTCGCGTCTGACCTACAGAAAGAACTTTAGCATCATGGCTCGTTATACTGGTCCTAAATCGAAAATTAGTCGTCGGTTCGGCGTCGCTCTGTTCGGTCCAAGCAAGGCGCTGGAGCGGAAGAATTATCCGCCGGGTATGCATGGCCCCAAAGGTTCTCGCCGGAAACAATCCGATTACGCGAACGCTTTGGCGGAAAAGCAAAAGCTCCGGTTTCAGTACGGTTTGATGGAGCGACAGTTCCGCCGTTACTTCAACACCGCGTTAAAGAAACGTGGTGTCACTGGCGAAACACTGTTGCAGATGCTGGAGACGCGCCTGGACAACGTTGTTTATCGGATGGGATTCGCCAATTCTCGTGGCGCGGCGCGCCAGCTGGTTTCGCACGGGCACGTCACAGTGAATGGTCGGAAGGTGAACGTTGCTTCGTACAACGTGAAAGCAGGGGATGTGGTTGCAATCAAGGACAAGCCGGGTTCGCGACGGTTAGTGACTCGTAATCTTGAGCTCACCCAGATTCAGCCGGTGCCAGACTGGCTGGTTGCTGATAAGGATCAATTCCAAGGCAAAGTCATGCGGATACCATCCCGTGAAGAAATTGCCCCGATCGTCAACGAACAGCTCGTCGTCGAGTTGTATTCACGATAGGAAAGCCCTGGGTTCGGGTCGCGCAGAAGCGCGAACCCTACCCACGATGGCAAAGACCGGCAAGTCGGTAGGGTTCGCGCTTCTGCGCGACCTGGACCCAGGGCTTTTAGTCGTCCATGCGCATCCGCCCTTATTCCGTCGATGATGAATCGGCGGTTATTTCTCTTTGGGAACGCTGTGGTCTGATCCGGCCGTGGAACGATCCGAAGAAGGACATTGCACGTAAGATTGCGCTTGATCCTGATCTTTTCCTCATCGCCATCGAAGACGAATCGCTCATTGGCACAATTATGATCGGCTACGAGGGTCATCGTGGTTGGATAAATTATCTGGCGATCGATCCGGATCATGGTCGAAAGGGCTATGCGCGACAGCTTATGGTCGCCGCCGAGAATCTGTTAGCCGAACGCGGTTGCCCGAAAATTAATCTGCAGGTTAGGACAGATAATCGCGATGCGGTGGATTTTTATAAGGCATTGGGCTATCAGATCGACGATGTGATCAACCTTGGTAAGCGATTGAACGGATAGGCGCCTCGGATTCCGGATGGCACGCGTTGGGTCCAGGTCGCGCAGGAGCGCGAACCCTACCCGAGATGATCCAAGGTCGAGAAATTCGGTAGGGTTCGCGCTTCTGCGCGACCTGAACCCAACGCGTGCCACGCACTTCCCTCATTCCTGCATCATCTCCAACAACTTATTTACCGTTTTCCAATTCCGGCCCGTACTAACTGTCGCCAGCTTCGAGTCGAAATAAGTGTTCGTAAGTTTTGACCTCGCAACGCCGGTCGGCAGGCGAAGATAAATCTCAGCTCCACGGATAACGAATTCGTCCGGAAGGAAACGGTCATGGTCGAGAGCAGCAATTCGTTCTTGGCTAGGTTGGTTGGCCAGAAACATTACATGGAGCATGTCAGTCATCGCCTCGTTCTGAAGGAACGGGTTGCCTTTAACTGTTTCTGCCATTTGTTCGGCTGTCCGCAAAATAACGGGTATTCGAAACCCGAAGCTTTCCAAGATCTGCGCAGCGATGTGGTTTGATAGTTTCCCTGCCAAAGTCTTATTCGCGCGGAAAAAAACGTTTCCACTCTGGATGTAGCTGCGCACCCTATCACATCCAGCATCGCTGAACATTTTTTCGAGCGTTTTCATCGGCAGCCTATTTCTTGAGGCGAGATTGATTCCTCGGAGAAGAGCAACGTACGAGTCGGGCATAGGGATCGGGAATGAACTCTTAGAACATATCCCCAACGGCTCAGCAAGACTTCGGCGTCATGAGTCGAACGCTTCACCCTTAACGTAGAGCAAAACTTCCAATTTCTTTCCCAAAGCAGAATTTCCCCTGTTGAAGGTCAATCTGCCGGACTTCAATGCGATCTCGGTTGATGATCGCTCCATGAGCAGGGAAATAGGGGATGAAGCTGCCGGTGTTGATCACCACTCGCCCTGACTTTTTCCAGGCGCCTGGAAAATGGGTATGGCCAATAATAACAAATCGTGCTTTGGGTCGAAAAATGTTTGCGAGCTCGACCGCCCGCTTTGGCGTTTCTTGCCACGCTTTCAAAATTTTGAAAGGACGCAAAGGCGGCCAGAGCTGCCGTAGAGCCAATCGCAGACCCGGTATTCGAGATTTGGTCAAAGGCAGCTCGACCATCTGAAGCTCAAGCGCAGTCTGTTTTGTTGCCCGCAACCGCCCTTCGAAATCCGATAAGTTTTCCCGGTCGAGGCCATCCAGGATTTCTTGATGTTTCCTGCGATAGTGCGCTGCGTCTCGGCTCCACGGCGTCACACCGAAAAAGAGAACATCGCCGTGCGTCACCAGGATGGTGTCAGAGGCCAGGTCGAAATGATTTATATGCGAAATTGTTGGATCATGATTTCCATTTATAAAAAATGGTTTTGTTCCCAGATGATGGCACATCTTGGCCAGATCTGCGGCCAGTTTGCGCCCAATCGGCCGATCCTCTTCATGGCGCATCTCCGCAGTGTCACCATTAAGCACGACAGAACGAATTCCGCTTAGCAGCGGCGCCAGTTGTTCGGGATCCCTTATCCGGGAAGCGCGGTGCCCCATGTGGAGATCCGACAGAATGAGTATGGGTTCTTCCGGAACCTTTATCACGCCCGAGCTTTGCGAAGCCGGCGGCGTAGCGCTGAGACTTTGCGAATGCGGACTTGTCGCGCCGAAGCTATGCGAATGCGGACTTGTCGCGCCGAAGCTCTGCGAAGGCGGATCTGTCGCGCCGAAGCTATGCGAAGGCGGAAAACTCATCTTACGAAGCGCTCCCTATGACACTTACCCCGATCGACCGTAGCTCCGACCGCCGTCGATGCTCGTAGACGAAGACGCCTTGCCATGTCCCGAGCTGAAGAGATCCACTGACGATCGGGATGGTCTCAGATGTGCGCGTCAGGACCATTCGAATATGGCTTGGCATGTCGTCCGGCCCCTCAGCACTATGTGTGTAGTCGCGAATACCTTCCGGAACCAGACGCGCGAAAAAGCGCTCCAGATCTCTGCGAGCGGTCGGATCGGCGTTCTCGAAGATGATCAGACTCGCACTGGTGTGCTGAATAAAGACGGTCGCGATACCGTTTCTAACCCCGCTTTTGTCGACCGCGGTAGAAACACGGTCGGTAATTTCATAAAACCCTCTGCCCGCAGTTTCGACGACGAATTCTTCATTATAAACATCTATCATAGAACTCTCTCACGATCCGGAGCGACTTCTGGTTTGGAAACAGCCCAGGTTCCATCTGGTTCATCACGTACGCAAATGCCACTTTATTCTCGGGATCGAAGAACGCGTTGCTGCCGCCCGCGCCCGGCTGACCAAAACCGGTTAACGAAGGTCCAAAAAGGGATCGGTTCTTTTTGTGATTTTCGAGCGGGTCTTTCATAAAACCAGCGCCAAAAGCAGTTGGTATTAGCAACACCCGATCTTCACCCGAACATTGCAGTGCTGAGACTTTCGTAATTGCTTCCTCGTCAACTATCTCGCCAGATCCGAAGAGATAATAGAATTGCGCCAACGATTCGGCGGTAGCGATCCCTCCAAATGAAGCAATCGGATGCATTCTGACCTTTGGATCGTTCATGAGTGAGGGAGCCCGAAGTCCAGCAGGAGTCGAAAACGATTCGCTGGCCAGTGATCCAGGTGTGGCAAGAGTTTCGTAAAATCTATCTTCTTCGTTGTTTTGGGTTCGCGCTCTTCGTGGAGCATAGATCGGAGCGATATCCTCAAGAATTGATTCAGGGGCGCCGATCCAGATATCGAGCTTGAATGGATTTGCGAAGGTTTCGCGAAAATAGGCGCCGACGTCAGTACAGTGCGTGATTCGACGTAACAGTTCGTCCACCAGATAGCCATAGGTTCGCGGATGATATCCATGCGCCTGTCCGGGGACCCAAAAAGGCTCTTGCGCGGCAAGTTGATCCGCAACCGCCCGATGATCCAGTACCGATATCGAACGATTACGAAGAGCTGGTTGCCCTGCTTGATGGGAAAGGATATGCAACAGACTCGTCTCGCCCTTCCCGTTTTGCCCATATTCTGGCCAGAAATCGACTACTCGCCGCTCGAACGGAATCTTTTGGCGATTTAGAGCGTGCACCAGGCACGCTGAAGCAAATCCTTTGGTTGCGGACCAGATCAGCACCGGCGTCTGGGCCGACCAAGGAACAGTCTTTTCACGGTCCCAATAACCGTCTGCAAGATTCAGGACCTGACTTTCGTTGTGCCAGATGCAAATCGAAGCCCCAATTTCGCCGAGTTTCTCGAAATTTTCAGAGAAGAGATCAATGAAACGACCAAGATCGATGGCCATCCCCGGAGTTAAGCTGGTTTACCACAAGATGCAGCATCAAACATTCTATTGATCTGCGCAGGATGGTCACACGAACGATTGCTCGAGCTAGAAGCTCAACCCACGGTGAAGCTGGAAGCTTCTGACGTCCTAATGCTCCGAATTCGTCTTACCTTTCTCCAGGCGTGACCGGCAATTCCAACCGCTCAACACCACGCAACACCGTCAAAATCGATTCTACTCCGATTTCGTTACCTACAAGGATTCGATGCAAATCATCGATGCTGGAAATCGGTGCGCCCTTAAAAGTGACGATATTGTCTCCCTCGGCCAGTCCAGCTCTTTGCGCCGGACTATCTGGCTCCACTCCAACAACCAGGATTCCCTGGTTGTGCAACAGTTTGTGATGGCGGACCAATCGAGGATGAATGGTGACGTTCTGTCCTGCCAGGCCCAGATAACTTCGCCGAATCTTACCATCGTGAATTAACCAACCGGCCACCAGTTGGGCCGTGTTTGATGCGATCGCAAAGCAGAGCCCTTGAGCAGGCAGAATCACCGCTGTATTGACGCCGATAACCTGTCCCGACGAATTAACCAGGGGACCGCCGGAATTTCCCGGATTCAGAGCCGCGTCTGTCTGGATGATGTCGTCCATGAGGCGGCCTGATTCGGCGCGCATCGATCGTCCCAGCGCGCTGACTACGCCCGCGGTTACGGTCTGTTGAAAACCATAGGGGCTGCCGATCGCTATCGCGATCTGTCCAATTCGCAGCGCTTTCGAGTTGGCGAACGGCAAGAAAGGCAGTTGTCCGGCGTTAATACGCAAAACCGCGAGATCAGTGTCCGGGTCTTCTCCGACCAGTGCCGCTTCGAAAGTCCGGGCGTCGGCCAAAGTCACCTCCACCGCTTTGGCCTCGTGAACCACATGGCTGTTCGTGAGAACGAAGCCGTCCGGTGCGATCACAAATCCGCTGCCTCCGCCTTCTGCCCGCCGGCGCCCGGTCTTCACCCGTATATGGACGACGGCCGGCGCAACTTGGCTGGCAGCCCGGCTGACGGTGTTGGAGTAGGCATCGAGTAACTCGTCATCGCCCGTGGCGGGAACAGGTGAAATTTGTTCTGCGGAGTCGCCTGTGAACAGCGTCCTGGACCACGTAGGATCAAATTGAGAAAGCATAATGTAACTGAAATTATTACATATTTAGCCTCGTCTTCAACTGCCTCATTCCCTTTGGGTTTCGGCGGCAGGGCTCGCCGCCCGGCAGCCCAACTCGCGCAATACCGCTGCCAATGTTATCCGCTTCAGTTCCCGTTCCTGCGCCTGGGTTACCCGCTGTTGCACATGATCCATGACACGTGGGATCTCCCGGCCGACAGGACAGAGCCGGGAAGGCTGATTCGGATGACGACCAAACGTTCCACCCGAATCCACCGCTCGATAGATTTCGAGAAGCGTGATCCTTTCCGGTTTCTTTGCCAGAAGCGCGCCCCCAGCAGGGCCCCGCTGGGTCGAGATCAATTTCGCTTCCTGCAAATCGAGTAAAAGGCGCCGGATCACCACCGGATTCGTGTTAACTGTCATCGCAAGTCTGGTCGAAGAGCAGCATTGACCTTTCTTCAATGCAAGCACCGCCATCACGTGAACGGCAAAAGTGAACTGGCAACTTTGCATCATTCAAATGTAACCGGGCGCTTTACAATTGCCAAGGATTGAGCGCGGTAGAGGGTGGTTACCCCACGAGTCCCGCCACGGCGGGATAAAGCTCAGCCCTACCGACGATTAGGACTGGTCCACGATCGGTAGGGTCGCGCTTCAGCGCGACCTCGTGCGCGTTGCAGCCCGAGCGCCATCAATGACGCGGCGAAGCCGCCGCGGTCGCGGAAGGCGATGCACTTGGACTGGCCGACGCACTCCCGGTGGCCGACGTACTTGCGCTCGGGCTCGCCGAAACTGACGCCGCGACCGTCGGTGTTGGCGTTGGGGTCGGCGTCGGCGAAGGTTTCGCCAAAAGATCTTCCCACATCCACAATTCCCCCGCGTAACCGCCGATCTCGTTCAAAAGCCCAGCGCAACGGTCGTGCAGCCTCTTCAGATCCGGTGCTGGTTGCCCCTCGGTTGACCCCGGGAAAATGATGTATGTTATATCCAGATTACTCGACGGCCGATTGTAAGCGTTGGAGCGGGGATCCAGCTCCGAACAGATCCGCATCGATGCTTCTCCGATCTTGTATGATGGTCCGACATCTCCAAGCAGCGCGGGGTATATTTTTCCTTTGAACAAAACGACGACGTAATCGCCAAGCTTGGGCAAGTAAGCGTGGTTGGTTTGACGCAACATGAATCCCGGCAACACGACAAACGGGTCCAGTTTTGACACTAGAAAACTGAATTTTTTTAAATCGTCGATCCCCCGCTGAAGATCCTCGATCTGATCTTTCAAAAGTTTCTTGCGGTCCGGAGTCGTGGTTTTTGCACCGAATTCTGTCGATAACTGTTTCAGCTTCTCCTCTCGCGTGGCCAGGAACTGGCTCGGTTTGTCAGTCTTCTTGGGCCAGCGGTAGCTGGTAAACGGTTGAAAATTTAGATAGGAGCCATCCACCTCCTGGTAACGATCGGAGTCCGAACCGTCGGCATTGACGTCCATATCGCTCTGAATCAGGAGCGCCTTCCGATTTGTCTTCGCATCTTTGATCTCAAGGATTGTGTTACAATCAAAAAAATTGTGACGCGATACGATCTGGTCTAATCGAGCCAGCTCGCGGTTTACCGCGTCAACTTTGAGTTGATAAAGAGCGTGATAAAAGTTGGAGACTTTTGCCGTAGCGAGTCGCTCTCTCAGGCCGGGTAAGGCGACGTCCAAGCCCGGATCAGCCGCTTGCAACTCTTCCAGCGTCTGCGCTGGCTTCGGGACCTGAATCTTTATATCGAGATCCAGCAGATACGCTTCCGGCGTCTTCCGGCCAACAATCGCAGGAGGCCCTTCGACGGTAGAAACTTTCGAATGAATCTCCAGGCCATTGAACAGCTTCGCCGTTTCCATTCTGGACGACGGAATGAAAGCTTCCGGCAGCGGCGTCGGAGTCGCTGTCGGACTGGAGAAAGGCGTCGGCGTGGGGGTTGGTGTTGGATTGAAAGAAACTGGGCAACCACAAAATGTCATCGCTGCGACGCCGACCAGTAGGGCACGCCCGATTGAAACCGCGACTTGTCCGCCGATCGGCATGCTCCCAGCTGCACTCGCCGATACGCCGATACGCCGACACGCCGACACTTCTTTTTCCGTGCAGGGGCGGTCAGCTGCCATGTAACATGCTGAGGGCGATTACGCTCAAGACAATGCCGATCGCGCTGAAAGCAATCATTGGAATCGCGGGCATCGGTTTTCGCTTAGCAAGATATGTCCGAGCAAAGTACCCGAGTAACAGAAGTGAGACCGCAAGTGCCAGGATCGACCCAAATAGACCTGGCGTCAGTAGCCCGGCCAGAATCAAGAGCGCGCCGCTGATACTGCCGGCAATCAGGGACGGTTTGCTTTGAGCCTTTGCATAACCCATCGCTCCGCCAACGATCGCAACCAATCCGAAGAGGAAATAGTAGAGCTTAATCAACTCCATCTGCGCTTAGCGTCCGGTCGAGGAGGTTTCGTAATCAAAAGAGGTTGCCTGCGGGACCGGCGTTGGACGACCGGCGCGAGCGTTCAGCAGGAATCGCATCACGAACATCGGTACAAACGCTACGGTGGTCATCAAAAGATTAACAAGAGTCCCGGGAATAACCCGGGCCCGATCGCGCGACACAGCGATCAGCCCTTGAAGAACTACTTCCTGAACAGGTACCGATAGGAAGTCCGGCCCGCCGGCGCTTGGTTCTCCGGTCGGGCGTTGCGCCACGTCGGAGAATTCGGTCGGGGTCGGTCCTGGGCAAAGCACCGTAACCGAAATATTCGAGTTTCGGAGTTCAGCGCGCAAAGCTTCGCTCAGGCTGGTGACATAGGCCTTGGTAGCGGCATAGACTGCGACTCGCGGAACTGGGAAAAGACCGGCTACCGAACTAACATTCAGAATCGCTCCGCAACCCGACCGGCGCATTCTCGGCAGAATTCGATAGGTCAGATAGGTGAGGGCGGTGATATTGACGTCCAGCATGGCTTGAATCCTGTCCCACTCGCTATCGATAAAGAATCCATAATCGCCGAGTCCGGCGTTGTTGATCAGCAGATCGATTGCCAGATCGCTTTCGTCGAGCCAGCCGCAAAATCTTTCCAGCTCCGAACGATTACCGAGATCCACCTGGCGGCAAAACACTTCGAGTTTTGGATTGATTACCTTCAGTTCAAGTTCAAGTGCTTTGAGACGATCATCGCGCCGCGCCACGAGAACTAACGTGTGAACTACCGGAGCGAGCTGCCGCGCGAACTCGCGGCCGATTCCGGCCGAAGCGCCTGTAACCAGAGCCGTGCACTCGGCGAAATAGCTAATGCTCATCCGCATTTTCTAAACTTTATAGGGGAGGGAGTCAATTAAGGGAGAATGCAGGAGACGGAATACTGCATACTGGAGAGGCGCGCTGTTTCTAACCTTCTGTCTCCTGTATTCCGTCTCCTGTCTCCTGTATTCTACATTTATGCCCCTTCACCTTGAAGAGATGACCTCGATCGGGAAAGAACTGGCACTACGTTGGAGTGACGGCACTGAGACCTATATTCAGCTCGAGACTCTACGAAAACGTTGCCCCTGCGCGGAGTGCTCGGGCGAAAAAGATCTTACCGGCAACATTTATGGGGGTAACCCGCGCCATGTCCCGGCCAGCTTCGAACTTAAGAGTTGTCGGGTTGTTGGCGGCTACGCCATCCAGCCTGAATGGAAAGACGGCCATTCCTCCGGCATTTATTCGTACGACTACCTGCGCTCATTGGTCCCATAGGTCCTATGGGTCCTATCCTTCACGCTTCATTCATGAATCGTCCGACCACCGACGCCGTCCGCTCCAAATCCTCGCTCGTATGTGCCGTGCACAAAAACCCGGCCTCAAACTGTGAAGGCGCAAAATAGATCCCGTTCTCCAAACAAAAATGAAAATAACGGGCGAACGCTTTGAGATCGGACTTCATAGCGTCGGCAAGGTTCCAGACCGGTTGTTCTGTGAAAAAGAGGCAGAACATAGAGCCTAGTCGATGGAACTGATAGTTCTTTCCCGTTCGTTTGAGAATATCGCGGACACCGGCCTCCATCTGTTGCCCTATTTTTTCCAGCTTCGACCAACCGTCGATTCTCTCCAATTCGCGAAGCTGAGCTAGCCCAGCCGCCATCGCGAGCGGATTACCCGACAATGTGCCGGCCTGGTACACCGGCCCTTCGGGAGAGAGTTTTTGCATTATATCGCTCCGACCACCAAATGCTCCAACCGGTAAACCGCCACCGATCACTTTTCCCAAAGCTGTCAGGTCCGGCCTGATCCCACAAAGCGCTTGGTATCCTCCTTTTGCGACCCGAAACCCAGTCATTACTTCATCGAAGATCAGTAAAGCACGATGTTGATCGCATAGCTGCCGGAGACGTTCGTAGAATCCCGGTTTAGGAAAATATAATCCGGCATTTGCCGGTACTGACTCGACGATTACACCTGCAATCTGATTCCCCCATTTACTGAAAACTGCAGCAAGCTCTTCAGCGTCATTGTACGGAATCGCAATCGTTAGTTCCGCGAATTCTGGCGGAACCCCAGCGCTATCCGGATTTCCGTGCGTAAGGGCGCCGCTGCCGGCTTTGACCAGCAAAGAATCGACGTGCCCGTGGTAACAGCCGTCGAATTTGACAATCAGTTTTCGACCGGTAAATCCTCGCGCCAATCGGATACAAGACATCGTCGCCTCGGTACCGCTATTCACCATGCGGACCTTTTCGACGGAAGGAACCCAGCTGCAGATCAGTTGCGCTATCTCGACTTCAAATGGATTTGGAATTCCGAAACTCAATCCGGCGCTTGCAGCTTCTTTGACAGCTTCAACGACCACTTCGGGCGCATGGCCAAGAATTGCAGGTCCCCATGTGCCAACGTAATCGATGTATTCTCGACCATCTACATCCCAGAGGTGCGATCCCTTCGCGCGCTGCACGAAAAAAGGTTCGCCTCCTACATTGCGAAAAGCGCGGACAGGGGAATTGACGCCGCCAGGAATCAGCCGTTTCGCTTCACTAAACAAGGACGAGCTAGTCATCGGGAGTGTGAGTGTGCGTGTGAGTGCGAGTAAATTACCCTATATCATAACTCACACTCGCACTCACACTGACACTCTAGGCTTGGAATAAAACGAAAAACGCGCTGGATTACCGCTACCATGTTCATCGATATCCGGTTCGCAATTGCCGCAATAGGTATCTCATTGCTCGGGGCGACGGTTACTGCTCGCGCTCAAGGGATTGAGGCGAGTTCGGTCATCAGTCCAGGCGAAAGCATTGGTCTGGTGCATCTTGGCCAGACCTTGGACGACGTCCATCGAGTTTTGGGCTCACCAAAACTGGCGAATGCAACGATTAACGGCCAACTCTGGGAGGTTTGGCGATCAGGAGCCGCCTTTGGCGGAAGGCATCAAACCGGAGACGAAGAGCTTGAAGTTTTTTTTCGCAGCGAGGTTTCAGGGGGGGCCTTGGTAGTCGGTCAGATTCGGACGACATCTTCCTATTTTCGTACGGCATTCGGAATCTCAATCCGAAACACATTCGGGGAAATACAGAGCACGTTTCCCGCTCTCCGGCGCGACGAAGAATTGACCCAGACGCTGAATGGAGGCCGAAGCGAGAAAGCTTTTGAGATTTTTGTCGATCGCGGCAAAGGAGTCGCGTTCGAGTTCAAGACAGGAGCCGAACTGGATTCAAAATCGGTCGGATATTGCCAGGCGGTTCATGTTTTTCGTCCCGGAACAAGCCCGCGTGCGCTGCAAGTATTTCACCTGGAGTTTACCGAAGATTAGCGGCCACGCTTACAGCGTGGCGCTTATCAGTTCTCGGTTTGCCGTTCGCGTGCAGCGTTTCGGTGGTAGGGTTCGCGCTCCTGCGCGACCTGGACCGAGGATTAGCCACCTACTGATATCTCTTTTTGGAACCAAGTCGGATTGTCAGGAATCCAGGTCGCGCGGGAGCGCGAACCCTACCTGGTCCTGTTGGCGTTGCAGTGGTATCTCAACGTTGACTTAGTCCAAATATGGACTATGGTATCTCAAAATAGACTGTATACCATGACTACTGTCCTCCAACGCGCCTTCGATATCGACGAGCGCCCACTCGAGGTTACGCCGCCCGAGCACAGGCATGACCTCGCTACACGACGGCGGCTCACCGGGCCGGGGCTACGTGCGTTCTTTAATGTCGCCCGTGAATGGGACCTCAGCAACGAGGAGCAACAGGCCCTGCTGGGTTGGCCGGCCCGAGCTACATTCTTTAAGATGAAAAAAAGCGACGTTCCGGCAGTGTCAGTGGACCAACTCGAAAGGATCTCGCTTGTTCTCGGTATTTATAAGGCTTTGCACATTCTTTTCCCTGATGAAGCGCTGGCCAATCAGTGGGTTAAAATTCATAACAGAAATCCGCTCTTCGCTGGCAAACGCCCTATTCAGTACATGACTGGTTCCATCGATAATCTTTATCAGGTTCGGCGACTCCTGGACGGCCGCCGTGGCTAAGAAACCGAGCACCTTTTTGCGCCAGGATGGCAATTCCCACGCGATTTTTCTCTTTTACAGACAGTTCCCGGCTTATCGCTAGCCGATTCCCATCGGTCGGTATACTTGATCGTGTTGCGAGCCCCGAAGATCTGCAGGCGATTTTTGAGTTGGAAGCTTGGACCAACGATCGGATCTCGGCGGAATTGGGAATCCTGAACCGGATTTCGTCCGATCAATGGGTCACTGGCCGTCCTGGCGCGACGGTGATCATGGCTGCGTTTACCCATCCGCGTCCGGATGGCGGTCGGTTCAATGACTCAAGGAGAGGAGCCTGGTACGCAGCCGACACGGTCGACGGGGCCCACGCCGAGATCGTTTATCATCGTACCAAAGAATTTGAGGAGATCGGTGTTTTCGACAGCAGGGCCCAATACCGGCTCTATCTCGCGGATTTTGCCGCAGAGTTTAACGAATTGTCCGCTTCCGAGCCCGACCACAAGCCATATCTAGATCCGAACAGCTATGTCGCAAGTCAAGCCCTGGCGGGTCAGCTGGTGGACCAGGGCTCCAACGGAATTGTCTATCCGAGTGTAAGGAAATCAGGGGCAACCTGTATAGCCTGCTTCATGCCACCCTTGATTAAGAATGTTCGCCAAAGCCACCACTTTGAATATCAATGGCACGGCGCCCGGACACCGACGATCCGGAGGATTGACTGAAGACGTTCCGGGTTTCGAGTTCCGGGCCGGACTCCGTCGCGGGACCCGGAACGCGGACCCCGGAACCCGACACCCCTACGCCAGGCACGCCGCGATGAAGCCGCGGAACAGGGGATGCGGCGAATTCGGTTTTGATAAGAACTCCGGGTGATACTGGCAAGCGATGAACCATGGGTGGTCACGAAGCTCGATCACTTCAACCAGTTTGCCGTCTGGAGAGGTGCCCGAGACGATAAATCCCTTCTCCTCCATGGCTTCTTTGTATTTCAAATTGAACTCGTACCGATGCCGATGCCGTTCGGTTGCCTCGGGCGCACCGTACATCCTTGCGGCGAGCGTCCCGGGTACAAACTTTGCCGGCCAACTACCGAGGCGCATCGTAGCGCCTTTCTTGCGAACCTCCTTCTGCTCTTCCAGCAGGCAAATCACCGGATGCGGAGGGTTGTCCTCGAACTCGGTGCTATTTGCGCCTTTGAAACCGCAGACGTCGCGGGCAAATTCGATCGTCGCGATTTGCATCCCCAAGCAAAGCCCTAGATAAGGCAGGCGATGTTCTCGCGCATAACGACACGCAACGATCTTGCCATCCACCCCGCGATCGCCGAATCCGCCGGGGACTAACACTCCCGCGACAGAACGGAATTTTTCCTGCGCGTTGTTTTCGTCCAGTTGCTCCGAATCGATGCGTACAAGCTCGACCCCACAATCATTGGCTGCACCAGCGTGAGTCAATGACTCATAAATGCTCTTATACGCATCCTGCAAATCGATATATTTGCCGACCACGGCGACCTTGATGTGTTTTTTGGGCGCGATGATCCTTTGCACAAACTTTTGCCATTCGCCCATCTCCGCCGGCGGCGTATCCAGCTTCAAAAGCTGACAAATAGTGTCATCCAGCTTTTCGGTTTGTAGCATCAGCGGGACTTCGTAGATCGTGTGGTCGACGTCCCTGACCTCTACGACTGCGTGCAGCGGCACGTTACAGTACATGGCGAGCTTCTGGCGAACTTCCAGATCGAGCGGTTTCTCTGTCCGGCACAATAGCACATGGGGCTGAAGACCGATCTCGCGGAGCTTGGCAATACTTTGCTGCGACGGTTTCGTTTTCAGTTCGCCGGCCGCCTTGATATACGGCACGAGCGTAACGTGCATGATCACGACGTTTTCCGGACCGACTTCCAGCTGAAACTGCCGAATCGCCTCCAGAAATGGCAACCCTTCGATGTCTCCCGTCGTGCCGCCGATTTCGGTGATGATGACATCGCCGGTTTGTTCCTTGGCTAGTCTTTGGATCCTGCTTTTTATTTCGTCTGTGACGTGAGGAATAACCTGGACGGTTTTTCCCAGATAATCGCCGCGCCGTTCCTTTGCCAGAACCGTCTCATACACTTGTCCGCTCGTGACATTGTTCGCTCGAGAGAGCACGCAGTTGGTAAATCTCTCGTAATGACCCAGATCCAGATCGGTTTCCGCGCCGTCGTTTAGAACATAGACCTCACCATGTTGAAACGGACTCATTGTTCCGGGATCAACGTTCAGGTATGGGTCGAACTTCTGCATAATGACCCGCAGACCCCGGTGTTCTAACAACGTGCCGAGCGCCGCGGCGGCAAGGCCCTTGCCTAAAGAACTGACCACACCCCCAGTTACAAAAATGTATTTCATTCGGTCTTGTTCAGAATCAACTGTTCGACTTGCCGCGCTTCCTCGGGTGTATCTACCCCGATTGAATCAGTTTCCGACACAATCACGCGAATTCTCATGCCATTTTCCAATGCGCGCAACTGCTCCAATTGTTCTGTTTTTTCCAACGGGCTCGGAGGCATTTTAACGAAGTTCAGCAGCGCCTTGCGCTGGTATCCATAAATGCCGAGGTGCTTGTATGTGCGAAGAGCCGTTTCCGCCCTTCTGAATGGTATCAGGCTTCGCGAAAAGAAAAGTGCGTTCCCGTTGGCATCGAGAACGACTTTCACCTGGTGCTCGCTGCGGGCTTCCTCGATCGGTATCGGGGTTGCGGCGGTGATAATATCAATCTTCGAGCTCCGCTGCAGCCTGCGCGCCAGGAGCTGGAGCAGCCTTGGATCGACCAGCGGTTCGTCGCCTTGAATATTAAAAATGAAATCGGTTTTCTTTAGCTTTTGAGCAACCTCGGCTATCCGATCGGTGCCGCTCGGATGATCGCCCGAAGTAATTGTCACTTCTGCGCCGAAATCAAAGGCGGCCTGCGCGATCCGCATATCGTCTGTAGCGACAATAACATGATCAAAGCAGCCTGCTTCTTTGCACCGTTCCCAAACATGTTGTACGAGCGGTTTGCCAGCAATCGGATGAAGCGCTTTGCCGGGGAAACGGGTCGATCCCCAACGAGCTGGAATGATGCCTGCGACTTTGCTCATTCGTAGGAATGGTTATGGATCGGTCCGGCTCGCGTCGAGCGGAAACGCTGGGATGTAGGTGGCGGGCGCCCGAGTCCCGCCTTGGCGGGATAAAGCTCAGCCCTACCGATTATGTGATCCTAAGCATACCGCCGGTAGGGCGCCTCGTGCGGTTGCCACTTCACACCTATCGAAACTGGCCAGCTAAAATAATCTGCGCCGCAGCACGCAAATCCCGAACAACAAATGCTGCTCCAGAGGCAGACAATTTTTTCGGGGCTCCCGGACTCACCAATATCGATGCTTTGACTCCAGCCCGGACGCCAGCCTCCGTGTCCGTAACCTTGTCACCAATCATGTAGCTCTCGGTGAGGTCGATCCCCAGATCGTTTGCCGCCTCCAACAACATGCCGGGGTTTGGTTTCCGGCGCTCACTGGCGTTTTCCGGTGTGTCCGGACAGAAATAGGTCGCATCGATGAGATTGTCGCCAACCTGGCGCTCGAACTCTTTTTGAACGGCCCAAAATTCACGCTCACCAAAATAGCCTCGCCCGATGCCGCTTTGATTTGTGACAATAACAAGTTTGAATCCTGCTTCCTTGAGCTGGTGCAATAACTCTTGAACGCCACCGATTAGCTTTACGTCTGCCGGATTGGAACAGTATCCGGTGTCGACGATCAGCGTGCCATCTCGGTCAAGGAAAATGGCTTTGTTTAGGGGCGGTGATGACATGGCAAGTCTCAGGTTCAGGGACGACAGACCCCTGAATCTAAAACGTACCACCTCACATTACCCATTTTCTTGAAAGCTTTGCAAAAGCTCCCCCGGCGAGACCGTCGCTGTTCCGAGTTTACCCACAACCACGCTGCTCGCGTGATTGGAAATTTCAGCAGCTTCTATCGCCGTTGCGCCACCGGCCAGAGCTAAAGTAAATAACGCGATCGCAGTGTCTCCGGCACCGGAAAGATCAAAGACTTCTCGTGCGCGAGAAGGCACGTGATACGGCGGTTCTTCGCCGTCGAGCAGAAGCATCCCGTGCTCGCCCAACGTTATCAACAGATGCTTCGGGCTCCAGACCTTCATCAATTCGTTTCCGACTCTATGCAGAGCAGAATCTTGCAGGGGATTCCCCTCCGGCTCAACCCACGGTTCGTTCGTCGCCGCAAAGGCCTCACTTCGATTCGGTTTGACAGCAGTAAGTCCTCGCCAGGTCAGCCTGTTCCTCGGATTCGGATCTGCTGTAACCAGCTTGCCGCTCCGGTTAGCAAGAGAAACGACCTCGTCGACAAAATGCTGCTGCAAGAATCCTTTTCCGTAATCTTCAAAGATAATCGCATCGAGGTCCGGCAGGAGCGCGCGCAGTTTGCGGAGGCAGCGATCTTGCAACTCCTCAGAGCTCGGCTGGGCTCGCTCCCGATCTACTCGTACGACTTGCTGATGGCGCGCGATGATCCGGGTTTTTACGATTGTGTGGAATGAAGGGTCGCTCTCTATCGCCTCCAATCCAATGCCGCAGTCCTCCAGGATTTTCTTAAGCCTCTCGGCATGACTGTCCTGACCGACAACGCCCATCACTTGAATCGCGTGCACAAATTCTCTGACGTTCCTGGCTACGTTCGCTGCGCCACCCGGATAGTACGATTCGCGAATCACCTCAACCACAGGAACCGGCGCTTCTGGCGAAATTCTGGAAACACGCCCCCACACAAACTCGTCCAGCATTAGGTCGCCGATGACGAGCAATCGTTTGTCCTGAACGTTCTGCAAAAGCTCTTTTACGCGATCAAGCTGCATCGTGGTTGGTGATTAGCAGGCGGATTGTCTCTGCAAAGTGCGTTTGCTCAAAGAAAATTTTATTGGGGCAACTGCTTGTCGCGACGCGACAACAAATGAAAGCCAGGAGTTCTCCCGCCGCTGCGGCGGGGGTCACTATCATTTTGCGTCGCTTCGCGACATCTGAGGCGGTTTCAAATGAACACGACGCGGCTCTTTGTACTTGAATACTTGAGTTCTTGAGTGATTGAGTGCTTGCGTGTTTAAGACTCCGGTTCGAGCTACCTGCCTGGTTCTGCTCTTCGCGTCTCATTCTGCGTTTGCCGAAGCACCGCCTAGCCGAATCGATCTTTCTAAATTTCCGGCCACGCGCCTCGATGATGTGGTAGTGCCACTGCCAAGCGAAGTATTTAACGTACTCGACAAGTTGGGTACCCCGGATTGGAAAGGCGAACTGAGGCCTCCTGATATCAAGAAACGCGGTGCGCGTGCGCAGATCGCGCTACTCCTCGGCTCGGTGATCGCCGAAGGATTCGTCGCGGTTGAGGCCACCGACAAAGAGCGTGTCAAAGAAATCGGCCGCGATGTGCTCCAGCTCGCTCGCGGTATCGGCGTCGAAAAAACGGTGCTCAGCCGGACCAATGCGATCTTGATTAGAGCGGATGAAAATAACTGGGTCGGTGTCCGGCGAGAATTGGATGGCGCCCTTAGCGACGTAAAGAAAGCAATGATCGAGCTCAAAGACGCCCAGCTAGCTCATTTGGTCAGTCTCGGAGGATGGTTACGTGGCACGGAGGTGCTGACTTCGATCGTAGGCAAAAGCTATTCCCCGGATGGCGCCGACCTTCTGAATCAGCCTGATCTGTTGAGATATTTTCAGCAGCGATTGGTTGACATGCCGCCCCGTATCCGTTCCAACGCGTTGGTGGGGCGAGTTCAACGCGGCCTAGATGAAATATCTCCATTAATTCACCAGAAAATCACGCCCGCTTCGGTAAGGCGCATCAATGAAATCACCGGTGAGATCGTTCGAGCGATTGATACCGACGCACACGCCTAACGGAGCCCACTTGTGAGACGACTTGGTGCACTAGTTTTTCTTTCGGTCTCGGTCGTTCTGGCCTCGGCTTTCGCGACAGTAGATGACGCGATTTCGCGGGCACTCGAAGCGATCGATCCTTATGTAAAACAGGGATACGTCGTCCGAGATGATCAATGGGGAGGCGACTTAGGAGTTAGAGAGCAGAAGGCATTCCCCCACACCCTTTTCAAAGGAAACGACTACTGGTTTTGCATGGGTACCGATGCCGATAACGCCCAAATTTCCATCCACGTCTACGACAGCAGAGGTAAACTTGTTGAAAATAGCTCGTGGCAAAAAGGCAGGTTCGCCGCCGCTCGAGTCATCGCACCCACGACTGGTACGTATTATATTGTAGTGGAAGTTGCTAATTCACCACAAGAACGCACGTCGTGGGCTATGGTGTACGCCTATAAATGAGGCTTTGATTCTAGCCCGTTTTTCGGCTAATTCCTTATCCGCATTTTTTTGTTTATCTCATTGAATGGCTGAAACCGACACGCTCCAGTTCGATAGCGCGCGAACTTTACAGAACCTCTACGCGAACGATTTGAGCCTGTTGCAAAGCTTGGAGGAGCGCTTGGCCGTGAAATTAACAACCCGGGACGGATGGTTACGGGTCGAAGGCGAGCGGCCAAATATCGACAAAACCAGGCGGGTCTTTGATCAGCTCGAAGAGGCACGCCGGCACGGAGTCCAGATCCGGCGTCACGAATTCCAATACGCCTTGGATTCGGTTGCCGAAGGGCTTCGCCAGCCATTGGGTGAGCTGGCCGGTCACAAAGTATTCGCTCCCAACCGGCGGGCCCCAATTGTTCCGAAAAGCGAACAACAACTCGATTACGTAAAAGCGATCGAACACCGCGACATCGTTTTCGGGATTGGCCCCGCGGGCACTGGTAAAACCTATCTCGCCGTAGCGATGGCGGTTGACGCTCTGAAAAAAGAGCTGGTGAAACGAATCATCCTGACTCGCCCCGCCGTGGAGGCAGGGGAAGCGTTGGGGTTCTTGCCGGGCGATCTCCAGGAGAAGATATTCCCGTATTTGCGTCCCCTGTACGATGCGCTGTATGATATGCTTGAGGCGGAAGAGATTGAGAAGTACGTGGATCGTGGGGTTATCGAAATTGCGCCGTTGGCTTATATGAGGGGGCGAACGTTGAACCACGCGTTTGTGATTCTGGACGAAGCACAAAATACGACGACCGAACAAATGTTCATGTTCTTAACCAGGCTGGGTGGAGACTCCAAATGTGTTGTGACCGGCGATCAAACCCAGATCGATCTTCCGCCTAACCGGAGATCCGGTTTAATCGAAGCGATGCAAGCGCTGAAAAAGGTCGAAGGGATCCATTTCACTAAATTCTCAGAGCGCGATGTCGTCCGGCATCCGCTCGTCCAATCGATCATCAAAGCGTATAGCGCGTATCGCGGAACCAAGGAGCGAAAGGGTTAAAAGGATTATGTTTGGGTCTAGTCGCAAAAAACTAGTTAGGCAGGGCCTTGCTTGTACGAAGGTTCGAAGAAAACCGGCGCACAAGGAGTGGATGCGCCGATTCGAAGTGAATCCCTGGATCAAAGCGGCGATCTTTGGCGCGTTCGTTCTGGGATTAGCGGTTTTGATTTTTTCTGGGGAGCATCCGGATCCTGCGAAATACTTTCTGATCGGGCTTCTGGTGTTCGTCACGGCCGTCGCTCAACTTTGGATTAACCACCCCGAAACGTTCGAGAAGAACTCAAGAGTCGGGCTTGTGTTCGGTGTGATTCTATTTCATCTGGTCGTGGCGAAGTTGGTCACCATTGTTACCGGCCAGGATAACGGACCAATCGGCGTATTGTTAATTCCTTATGCCCTGGCTCCGCTGGTGCTGTCCGTCCTGCTCGGAAAGAACAATGGAATCTATGCGGTAATTTACGTTAGCCTCTGGAGCGCGATTCTGTTTCGCGGGATCGACGCTTTTCTGCTGGTCATGAGTCTGATCAGCGGGTTCATATCGGTTTTCCTGACGATCCAGGTGCGCCGGCGCAGCCGATTGTTACGCGCCGGTTTCTATGTCGGGCTGGCAACCTGGATCCTTGCGCTCTCTTTTGGGATCATCACGATACCTTGGCTGCAGCTTGGAGTAATGGATTGGACCCTCTTCATGAAGCAATCCGTCGCGGCCATTTTAACCGGGGTTGTGACAGCGATGATCGTGAGCGGTGCGTTACCGATGTTGGAGGGAATCTTCCGGATCACGACCGACATGTCATGGCTGGAGATGGCGGACCGCAATCATCCTCTGCTTTTGCGGCTTAGCCTCGAGGCGCCGGGGACCTGGCATCATAGCGACGTCGTAGCCGATCTGGCTGAAGCCGCAGCCAACAAGATTGAAGCCAATGGAACCATCTGCCGTGCCTGTGCCTATTTTCACGACATCGGCAAGCTGGTGAAACCGAATTATTTTTCCGAGAACATTGTTGGAGACGAAAACCCGCATGATGATCTGGCGCCGACCATGAGCGCCTTGATCATTATTGCGCATGTCAAAGAAGGTGTGGATCTCGCGCTCAAGTATGGTCTGAACCAGCGGATTATCGATGTGATCCAACAACATCACGGGACCTCTTTAGTGGCCTACTTTTATCAACGGGCGCTGCAGCAGCAGAGGGATGCCAGAGAGGGCGGAAAAATAATGAATATCCGGGAAGAAGATATACCGGAAGTACGGGAAGAGAGTTTCCGCTATAGCGGTCCCAAGCCGCAGTTCAAAGAATGCGGTATCATTAGCCTGGCCGATGCGGTTGAAAGCGCTTCCCGCAGCCTGGACAAGCCGACGCCGCAAAAAATCGAGCAACTGGTAAGCAGCATCATCAGCAAGCGGATAGCAGAGGGTCAACTCGACGAGTGCGACCTCACACTGAAGGAACTGAAAGTCATTGCTGAAACTTTCCGGTTCACGTTGCAGAACATGCTTCATACCAGGATCAAATATCCGAAGGACGAAGAGCGAGCGGAGCAGGAGAGCAAACGGCTCCGCAACCTTCCCCCTGCCTCTGCGGCTTGACCTGCTCGATGCCTTCATTTCGGTTGCTTAACCGGCAGCGCAAGAGACGAATCGATCTGCAGAAGCTTCAGAGCTTTGCTGAGCAGGCACGTTCGGATTTGCTGGCTAGCCGGCGACCTGCCGAGCTGCCGGAAGATATCAACATCATCTTTGTCTCTGACGAGCGTATTGCCTGGTTACACCGCAAGTACATGTCGATCAACGGTCCGACCGACGTAATCACCTTTCATCACGGTGAAATCTTTATCAGCGTGGAGACCGCGGCAAAGCAAGCAAAGGGGTTTGGTACGAGCTTCGAATACGAGCTCGAGTTGTACATCGTCCATGGATTGTTGCATCTATGCGGGTTCGAGGATGCCAGCGATAAGGGACGCCGTGAGATGCAAAGGGTGCAGGACCGGCTCATGCACGTTGTGCAACGACAACGGAAAAACAAACACGAACAGAAGCCTGCGAAGAGGTAAGAAAAGGAAGAACCCAATCGAAACTCTCTCTTCCGTTGCGATCTTCTGTTCGATCTCAGCCTCGTACACGCGAACCGGAGGATCATTTTACCGTCATCCCGCATTCTTGAGCGTTAACACCCACAGATGCTAGATTGCTGCAGCATGCTAGCCGGTTTCATTGTCTGTGCCTTGGTCGGCTACTACCTTTTAGACTCGATCGCTAAACTTCTGAATCTACGCAGACTGGGTCACCGCGTACCGGACGAGTTTGCAGATGTATTTGATGCCTCGCGCTATCAACGCGCCCAGGAATATGCACGAGTCAATACCTGGTTCGAGCTGACCGTTAGCACGATATCCCTGATCGCGCTCCTTTTGTTCTGGTCTTTTCGCGGGTTTGAAATCCTGGATCTATGGATTCGCGGATTTCAGTTTCCGCCCGTTCTCGCAGGATTATGCTATTTCGGCGTGCTGGGCGTTGCTCGCGAGCTTTTGTCACTGCCTTTCGAGATCTATCACACCTTCGTGATCGAAGAACGGTACGGATTCAATCGAACGAAATGGTCAACGTTCGTGGTCGATCACCTGAAGCAATGGATTATCTCAGGCGTTCTCCTCGGCGGCCTCCTGGCCCTTGTGCTGTCTTTATTCGAGAAATTTGGAACCAGTGCCTGGCTGATTGCGTGGATTTGCGTGGCGGCGGTTTCGATCTTCGTCACATATCTTGCCCCGACGATTTTGTTGCCGCTGTTTTTCAAGTTCTCCCCGTTGCCTGAGGGGGAGCTGCGAGATCGTGTCACCGAGCTATGCCGCCAGCAGAACTTCCCCATGCGGGAGCTGCTGGTGATCGATGGTTCACGACGCTCTTCGAAAGCCAATGCGTTCTTCACTGGTTTTGGAGCGAACAAACGAATCGCTCTTTATGATACTTTGATTCAAAACCATACTGTGCCGGAGCTCGTAGCCGTGCTGGCGCATGAAATCGCTCACTACAAGAAACGACATATCGTCCAGCATTTTCTGTTTGCTCAACTGAATCTGTTCCTGCTATTCGGAGCGGCATCGCTCTGTGTATCACGTCCCGAACTGCTTGAAGCATTCGGGGTGTCGCACCCCTCCTATTATGTCGGCCTCGCACTATTCTTTATCCTGATTCAGCCGGCCGCGGTTTTGATTGGCGTCTTCTCAAATTTTTGGAGCCGGCGGCATGAGTTTGAGGCAGATCATTTCGCCGCCGAGTCGCTGCACGACCCCGATCCGCTGATCGCAGCGCTGAAGAAATTGAGCAGAGACAGTCTCTCGAATCTAAGTCCACATCCTTTGCTCGTCGGGCTCCATTATTCGCACCCACCGGTATCGGAACGGATCGCGGCGTTACGGCGGTTTTTTAGTGATGTTGGCGGGCAACGCGCGGGAGGCTGAAACCGAACAGAAGATCGCAAACAGACAAAGGTTCTTGATTGGGTCTTCTTTCTTTACCTCTTCGCGATCTTCAGTTCGTGTCTGCTCCGTTTTTCGGCCAGCGACGCCATCCATGATTTTCGTCCTCGTCCTCGTCATCGAGAACGAGGACGAGTACGATTTGGTTGCGGCTCCTTAAGGCAGGGGTTAGAGCTAAGCATCAACCCTCAACTGGAGAACAACCATGGCGTATAAGCCTCTATATACTGCAGTTGCGACAGCGACCGGTGGTCGAGATGGCCACGTAAAATCCTCGGACGGCATTATCGATCTCAATCTGAGTGTTCCGAAAGAAATGGGCGGACCGGGAAAACCCGGTACTTCGAATCCGGAGCAGCTTTTTGCGTCTGGATACTCAGCGTGTTTTGCAGGAGCGATCGGCTATGTGGCCGGGCAAAAACAGCAGAAACTCAATACGATTCAGGTTACCGCCCATGTCACATTTGGAACTGACGAAGGGGGATTCAGGCTGGCCGCAGAATTGAAGGCTCATCTTCCCGACGTGGACAAGGCAACCGCGGAAAAGCTGGTTGAAGAAGCGCACCAGGTCTGCCCCTATTCCAAAGCGACGCGTAACAACATCGATGTGAAGCTTTCGGTGGTCTAGAGACGCGGATGTTGCTTCCAGAAAAGATCCGGAAGGCCGGGATTTCGATCCATCATGACTTTGTTCCAGGAGATCTCGGACGGCTGATTTATATTCACGGCGTCCAGAACTTCAGGGACTACGGCTTCAACGAGATTCACGAAGCGTACTGCGCGAGAATCGCGATCGACTTTCTCCTGACACCGCAGAAAGGACGATCGCGCGCGTGGATCCCGAAAAAGAATAATCAGGTAGTTGGATCGGTACTGATTGTTGAGCGTCCGGAGAATCAAGCTCAGCTCCGCCTGCTGTTCGTCGATGATTCCGTCCGTGGAGTTGGGCTTGGCCGGTGGCTAGTCGAAGAATCGGTCAGATATTCGCGCGAAGCCAGATTTGATCTGATTTATCTCTGGACTGTGACAGGCCTCGACCGGGCCATAGCAGTGTATCAGTCGCTCGGCTTCGTGAAAGCCGAGGAGAAAATCATCGAGGATTGGGGAGAGAAGAATATAGAGATCCGGTACGATTTGAAGCTGAGATAAAAGAAAAGGAACCGCAGATTACACAGATTCCGCCGATTTCTTAAGAGGAATGCGAAATAATCTGCGGAATCTGCGGTTCCGTTAAGGTTCCTTTATTCGAGCTCTTCAAGGATGCGTTTCACTGCCCCTGATGGGTCGGCCGCAGCCGTGATTGGCCGGCCAATCACCAGGTAGTCTGCACCCGCTTTGATAGCCTCTTTAGGCGTCATAGTCCGTTTCTGATCGCCAGCTGCCGCCCAGGATGGACGGATCCCGGGAATAACTGTCGTGAAGAAGGAACCGAATTGTTCACGGAGAACTCCCAGCTCCTGCGGGCTGGCCACCAGCCCGGTGATGCCTGTTTGCTGCGCCAGCGTCGCCATCAAAAGAACCTGTTCTCGCACCGCCATCCTGAATCCGGCTTCAGCCAAGGCTTGATCGTCGAGGCTGGTTAAAATGGTAACTCCAAGAATCAATGTCGAGGACGTTCCACGGCCCGCCACGGCCGCCTTGCACATCGCTTTGCCTCCGGACAAATGAATCGTTAGCATGTCGACACCCAACCCACAGGCTGACTCGACCGCATGCTGTACCGTGTTTGGTATATCGTGAAACTTGAGATCGAGAAAAACTTTGGTGCCGGCTTGTTGGATTTCCTGAACGATGGAAGGCCCAGCACGGGTAAACAACTGATTGCCAATCTTGAATGATCCAACTTGCCCGCTGAGGATCGCGATCAATCGGCGCGCTTCCGCCTCTGATGGTACATCCAGCGGAACGATAATTTTCTCCTTTGCACCGATCGAAGTTTGCACAGGATGACGATGCATGAAAACCCTGACCCCGGCAAAGATCAATCTGATGCTGGAGATCGTCGGTCGTCGCGCGGACGGCTTCCATGATCTAACCACATGGATGCTGCCGATCGCTCTTTATGATTCGGTTGAGATTGAACTAGCGAAGCAAGATTCATTTTCAGCGAACTTCCCCGAGTTGGGAAATGATCAATCCAACCTCGTGGTCCGGGCAAGGGATCTCTTTGGTGAGGTTACTGGGATTCGCGCCGCCTACCGCATCACTTTGGAAAAGAAGATACCGATGGGCGCAGGTCTCGGTGGGGGCAGCTCTGACGCTGCCGCAACACTTCGTTTACTGAATCAAATACACCGAGAACCGCTTGATATACCGCGGCAGCGCGAATTAGCCGCCAGACTTGGTTCGGATGTTGCTTTCTTCCTTGAGGCCCGCTCTGCCTGGTGCACGGGACGAGGTGAAGTCGTGGAGCAAAAGGAGTTTGATAGAGGTCTTTGGATCTGCCTTTTCAAACCTGACTTTGGTGTTTCAACCGCCGCCGCGTACCAAGCCTACGCGCAATTGCCGGACAACCAAAAGAAGGGAGAGCCGGTGGAAACGAAATGGGGAGCGCTGCGCAACGATTTGGAGCGATCGGTTTTCCGGAAATACCTCCTTCTGGCAGTGATCAAGGATTGGCTGAGAGAGCAGCCGGAGACGATAGTTTCGTTAATGTCAGGATCCGGATCGACGATGTTTACGGTGGTGAAGGATGAAGCGGGAGGGAGGGCGCTAACAGAACGGTTCAGCGCCAAGTTTGGAGACAAAATCTGGAATTGGGTCGGTCGGCTGAATCCGGCGGAGAATTTCGAACCTCGAAGCTAGAATCTCGAATATAGGAACGCGAGGTACGCTTTCTAGATTCTAGATTCGAGCCTCTCCGTATTGCACACCATGCCGTCTTCCGACCATTTTTCTCAGCAGTCCGACGCTTATAAAGAGTTCCGCCCTTCTCAAGAGTTCCCCTAACGGCCAACGGTCGACGGTGGACGGTAGACCGTGAACATCAGCGCTGAAAGCGCTGATCTCGCGCTTGCCACTCCCCCGGTTCACCGCCACAATTTCCCAACACATGCAGAATCACTCGGCGCTTGGTATTATTGCCGGTAACGGCATTTACCCGTTTCTCGTTGCTCGCGCCGCGAAGGAGCAGGGCGTTTCGGCCATTCATGTTGCCGCTTTCGAAAATGAGACCAAAGCAGACTTAGCCGAGCTGGCGGATTCGATCGAATGGATGAGAGTCGGGCAACTCAGCAAATTGCTCCGGTTTTTCCAAAAATCTGGTGTCCGGCAGGCAATCATGGCGGGACAAATCGCCCCGAAGAATCTTTTCGACCTGCGACCTGATCTCAAAGCCTTGATGATTCTGGGAACCCTTCCAAGGCGGAATGCGGAAACCCTTTTTGGAGCGGTGGCCGACGAGCTGAGTAAGGTTGGCGTAGAGCTGCTTCCGGCGACGACTTATCTCGAGGATTCAATCGCCACAGACGGAGTAATCGCGGGTCCTAAGCCGAAGAAAAGGTGTGTCCAAGATATTCTTTTCGGATTCGAGATAGCGAAAGAGGTCAGCCGGTTGGATATCGGACAGACCGTTGTCGTCCGCAACGGGACCGTCCTGGCAGTGGAAGCATTCGAGGGAACAAACGAAGCGATTCGACGGGGGGCAGCCTTGGGCAAAAATGATTCTGTCGTTGTTAAAGTTTCGAAACCGAACCAGGATCTACGGTTCGATGTTCCAGTAATTGGCTGCGAAACGGTCGAGCTGGCCGCTGCTTGCGGCGTGAAAGCAATTTGTGTCGAAACCGGCCAGACGCTACTGCTTGACAAAGAGGCTGTAATAAAACTGGCAAACGAAAAACAAATAACGCTGTACGGTCACCAAATATGAGCGATCGATTAAGAGTCGGGATCGTCGGTGTGGGAAGTATCGGCAAGAATCACGCGCGAATTTATTCTGAACTTCCTGGAGTAGAGTTTTCGGCAATTCTTGATACGAATCCCGAAACGGCGTCTGCTATCGAAAAGCAGTACAATGTTAAGGCGGCCTCGACTATTGCCGAATTTGTAGCCCTGGTCGACGCCGCTACAGTAGCGACCCCAACCCCGTATCACTACGAAATAGCTCGATTGCTCGTAGCCGAAGGAAAGCACCTTTTGATCGAAAAACCGATAACCGAGAACCCGGATCACGCGCGAGAACTTGTAGCTTTGGCAAAACAACACGGGGTTGTCCTACAGGTTGGTCACGTAGAACGGTTCAATCCGGTCTTAGGTGCGCTGGAAAAGATTCTGACGAAGGCCCGATTTATTGAAGTACATCGCTTGTCGCCGTATCCATTTCGGAGCATAGAAATTGGCGTCGTGTTGGACTTGATGATTCACGACCTGGAAGTGGTCCTACATCTGGTTCGATCACCGGTTAAGAGTATTGACGCGGTCGGGATTCCTGTGCTGAGCAAAGGAGAAGACATTGCCAACGCGCGTATCCGGTTCGAAAACGGGTGTGTCGCGAATATTACCGCGAGTCGAGTTAGTCCCGAGAAAATGCGGAAGATTCGGATATTTACGCAAGACAAGGCCTATGTGTCGCTGGATTACCAGAATCAAAGCGGCGAGATCTATCGTTTGGTCGACGGAGCAATTACGCGAAACCCGGTTGAAATCGAAAAGGATGAGCCGCTGAAACGAGAACTGCAATCCTTCGTAGAATGCAGCAGGCGCGGTGGCCAACCTGTCGTGTCCGGGTCGGAAGCGGCTGCCGCACTCGAGCTCGCCATCGAAATCACCGAGTTGACTAAGAGTGTCCCATAGGTCGTATATGTTGCATACGTCGCCTACGTCCTATTCGTCCCATCCGTCCTGTAGCTCCCATCCATGCGGATCTATCTCGTAGCCGGCGAATCAAGCGGGGATACGCACGGCGCTGTGCTTATGCGCGAGTTGCAGGCGCTCAACCCGAATATCGAATTCTTTGGCGCGGGCGGACCGCAGATGAAAGCAACCGCCGGCGACAATTTTATGGATTGGAGTTCTGAGGCGGTGGTGGGCCTGTGGGATGTGCTGGTCAAATATCCATTCTTCCGCCGGCAGTTCTATCGGATGTATGACGAGATTATAAAGCTTCAGCCCGATGCGGTCATTTTCATTGATTATCCCGGCTTCAACCTGCGTCTGGCTGATCGCCTCCATCAAAAGCGGTTCTCCGGCAAGCTGATCTACTATGTCAGTCCTCAGGTTTGGGCATGGAACCGAAACCGTATTCCACGAATGGCGAAGTTCCTCGATTTGATGATGTGTATTTTCCCGTTCGAGAAATCGCTCTACGAAGCGAGTGGTCTTCGGACGGAGTTCGTAGGACATCCAATGGTCGAAGAGCTTGAGCACCGTCGCATAAAACAACCGCGCGAGCCCGATCTTGTTGCGCTGATGCCTGGAAGCAGGAAACGCGAAGTGAAACGAATTTTCCCGATCATGCTGGAAGCGGCAAGAATACTCCGCCGTCGTGATCCGACGATTCAGTTCGAAGCGTCGGCCGCATCGAAATCCACACAAGGGATGATGCAGCAGATGCTGGGGGCCGAAGACGACATCAAAATTGCTGTTGGCAATGCTGCAGCGTTGATGCAACGAGCCTCGGCAGGAATGGTTGCTTCGGGAACCGCAACACTTGAATCCAGTTTTTTTCGTTTACCGTTTGTTCTTGTCTACAAAGTTTCCTGGCTCACTTACATTCCTGGCCGGCTGCTGATTCGAGTGGACTACCTTGGGATGCCGAACATCCTGGCGGGGAAAGAGATCGTTCCCGAATTTATTCAGCAGGATGCGACACCCGAGCGAATCGCAGACGCGGTCTGGCGGCTCTACTCCGACGAGGGGGCCAGGAAATCGATGGTCAGCGAAATGGATCGAGTAGTCACAATGTTAGGTGAAAAAGGAGCCGGTAAACGCGCGGCGGAATTCGTGGTGCGTGAACTAACTGAACGCGCAACTGTCTGAGCACACGAAATGAACGACTCGGAATGGAAATCGTTTTGTGAGTCCGTCCTTGGCATCCTGCATGGTGAGTTTATGCGGGAAATGGAAGAGCGTTTGCGGACCTTTGGAACAAAGAGTTCCATGGGCATGTTCGATTCGGCGGTTCTTCTCGCGCTGGTTAAAAAATTTGCGCCGCGAATCTGTGTTGAAACGGGAGGCAACCTCGGTATGTCGTCATCATTTATCCTGCAAGGTATGGCCGAAGCCGGCGTGCAGGATGGGAAGCTGCTGAGCGTTGAAGTAGATCCGAATTGCGCCGTTGGATCTATGATCCCGGACCGTTTGAAACTGGGCTACCAATCGATGATCGGCGACGTGAAACGATTCATGAAGGACAAAGCGTTTCCCGAGCAGATCGACCTCTTTCTTCACGACAGCTCCCACCGATACAAATATCAGTATCTCGAGTTTCGGTATTTCTGGCAGAAGCTGAAGCCGGGCGGCGTCCTCATCTCACACGACGTGAATTTCAACGCTTCATTTGTCGATTTTGTATCGACTACTTATAAGCACGACAAAATCGGTGTAACCGATAAAGCTGGGACAACGCACAGCGAGTGGGGAAGACTGGGTACGATCGGATTCATGGTGAAGAAGTAAGCGGTCTAGTTACCTTTGACCGCCAACCATTGCTCTTCGGGTAAACGCCAATAAATCCCTTTCTCTCTAGCTAACATCCGGTAGCCCACCAATTCCCGCCGGAGCGTCGCGCTATCCCAGTACCTGGCCTGCAAAATCTGATTCACTTCGGCTTCCCGGTAACGATGATCGAAATCAAAGTGGCCAGCCAGCCACGCTAGGACAGGGTAACGCTTCTTTCGCGCTGCTGGGATCAACCGAAGGCGACCGTCGGGGTCCAAGTAATTTTGAATCAGACGATTCGGCGCTTCTGCCCTCACTTCGGCGGCCCAATGCGCAACTTTCTGTCGAGAGAAGAGCGACTTTGCCAGCGGCGCAAGTCCGCTGGGTTCGAACCCATACCAATGCAAGTTCCCTTCCACCCGCAACCGGACCAATCCAACTTCTCGGAGCAAACCAAGATGATGCGAAGTGGTGGGCTCCGTCAGACTTAGCAGCCCCGCCAACTCCTGTACGGTGCGGTCCCGCTGAGCCAGGAAACCGAGTAACCGTAACCGGCTTTCATGGCCTAAAGCCTTAAAAAAACGCAATAGAAAAGCCATGTCGGTATCGGTCATGAAACTAATTAGACATATATCTAATTAGATAGCAATCAAATTAGCTTGGATCGCTTCCGCTTCGCGATCCCGGCGTTCTCTCAATCAGTTGTCACCTACAGGCTCTAATTGCTTGATGAAAAATTGTCGTCAGTCCGGCCTTCTTGGTTGACGGCGACGAAAGGTTTCACGTTCTGCTGGACGATACCGGTTCCAGTGGAACCGACTCGACGCCCTGCCGGCTCTCTGTCCTTGAGGAGTTGTTTATAGACTTCCTGACGCACTCGGTTTTCTTTCCACCACGTTAACTTGTTCATATTCCCTCCATTGTTTCGCGAGAAGCTCGGGCTGGATTCGAGAATCGAGAATTGGACTGTTCCTGGCAGAGTGATAAGTATTACTTATCCGTTATTCGGCCGTTCATTTGTTTCCTATCGAGTTGCATGCGGAGTAAACTGCGGGGATGCCAACTCGATTGTGCAGTTAGGCCAAGAGTTCGGTAAAATCAGTTTGTCGAGGAATGAGGTTTCGGTTGCGCCAGAAAAAACTTGATCCGCGCGGCGGCCGGCGGGGCTCGGATGAGCCATCCTGTAAGGTGCGCCTGAATTTCGCCCACCGGCGAGCCTCGGACCCGAGTCGACCTACGAGGGTCCGCCCCTGGACTTAATTGTCACTCTGAAGATCACGCCGGTTTGACCCGGCGAGGTTTGGAACGTGTGGCAGCTTCGCCCGCTCTAGCTCGGGCACCGCGGAACACCTGCCTGACTAAGTTGTCGCTGAACTCTTCAGTCAGCGGTGCGGACCGGAACAGAAGGCGATAAAAGACCGCACCGAACACTGCATCGATAATCAGCTCCGGATCCGCATCGCTCGCTAGTTCCCCGCTTGTTTTGCCCCGCTCGATACCGGCGGCGTTTGCCTCCTGGTGTCCCCGGATGTGTTTGTCAAACAGCTCCCGGAGGATCGCTGGCTCGCTTTGGCCTTCGGCAATCAGCTCGGACAGCACCTTACCCAACTGTCCGTTCAACGGCCC
>Ga0207684_10000417_pt1 | contig 56889 bp, 53 predicted proteins | sample KBSK5501metaG_FD_184342 | JGI IMG/M metagenome (GOLD analysis project Ga0207684, IMG submission 184342) | Corn, switchgrass and miscanthus rhizosphere microbial communities from Kellogg Biological Station, Michigan, USA - KBS K5-50-1 metaG... | ecosystem: Host-associated > Plants > Roots >... | reverse complement strand
GCAGGCCGCAACTCGCGAACGATATTACAAGACTGGCCGCGGACGAGATGAACTCGACCGACTTCAGTAGAGCGGTCGCCGCGGCGACAGGTCGGAGGTTCAAATCCTCTCGCCCCGACCACGTGAGGAATATGTTTTACTGTTATGTCCTCAGAAGTCGCAAAACTGGCCGACGGTACATTGGATCATGCGAGGATATCGAAGATCGCCTTGATCGACACAACCACGGCTTCTCGAAAGCGACGAAACATGGCGTCCCTTGGATGCTGATTCACACCGAATCGTTTGCAACGCGTCAGCAGGCCGCAACTCGCGAACGATATTACAAGACTGGCCGCGGACGAGATGAACTCGACCGACTTCAGTAGAGCGGTCGCCGCGGCGACAGGTCGGAGGTTCAAATCCTCTCGCCCCGACCACGTGAGACAGCAATAAATTGCTCTCGGTTCGACGAGAATTTGCTTGTTGGCTGCGCGCCAGGAACTTGACCGCTTAAAGCGGTCGAGTTTTCGATGAGTCGCGGATGTTGTAGCGTTTCTTTGCAGCGAAAAAGGTGTCGGGTTGGCCCGAGCGTTTAGCATCGATGAACGCGGTCGCCGCTGCGGCAGGTCGGAGGTTCAAATCCTCTTGCCCCGATCACCGCGAAAAGACCCGCATTTTGCTTTCGGAACGCATCCATATGGCGCAGACTTGACCGTTCAAAACGGTCAAGATACGATCGCGCCGGCTTGAAATCAGAACGCGCCATTTTGGATGTTTTATTTCCGAAAGTGCGCGCGCAATTATTGCTGCTACTTTTCGATGCCCCGCAGAAGCAGCGTTACGTCCGCGAGCTGATGAGGATGAGTGGACTTGCCCTTTCTACCGTTCAGGACGAGCTCCGCAAGCTCAAGGCAATTGGGCTCGTGAGCAGCTGGTCGAACGGCTACCACCGATTTTTTAACGTCAACCGAGACCATCCGCTTTTTCCGGACCTGCTCCACATTATTGAGATAAGTGCGCGCCTATCTCCTGTGAAACATTCTAGATCACAGCACCAACCACACTCGCGTATTCAGAATAAGCGGCGGCGACAAAAGCTTGCTGTCCTCGCCGCCGACCGGCCGACTAACTGGGGACTGTTTTCGTCCAAGCGTAAAAGCTCGAGACAGCAATAAATTGCTCTCGGTTCGACGAAATTTTGCTTTTTGGCTGCGCGCCAAAACTCGACCGCTTAAAGCGGTCAAGTTTTCGATGAGTCGCGGATGTTCTAGCGTGTCGTTGCAGGGTGAAAAAGGTGTCGGGTTGGCCCCAGCGTTTAGCATTGATGAGAGCGATCGCCGCCGGCGACAGGTCGAGGTTCAAATCTTGTCGCCGCGATTAGCATCCAAGATCAATAGCACGCGCCCCTGCGCGCACAGCGTGCACAGCGTGCACAGATTGCCTACGCTGCCGGTTCGTAGCCAAGGTTCGGTGCAAGCCTCTTCTCCACCGTTGTAACGGATTCGCCGCGGCGTGCGGCATAGTTGATCACCTGATCACGGCGAATATGTCCTACACCAAAATATTTGGCGTCGGGGTGAGAGAAATAAAAGCCGCAGACGCTTGCCGCCGGATGCATTCCGAACGATTCCGTTAGCGTGATGTCGATATTGCGCTCGGCATCGAGCAGGTCGAACAGCGTGCGTTTGTCCGCGTGCTCCGGGCAGGCTGGATAACCTGGCGCCGGGCGAATACCTCGATATTTCTCGCGGATCAGATCGATATTCGACAAATTCTCTTTGCTCCCAAAGCCCCAGATGGTTCGCGCCTGTTTGTGCAAATATTCTGCAAACGCTTCCGCAAAGCGGTCGGCCAACGCCTTGGTGATGATGGCGCTGTAATCGTCATGCGCCACCTTGAACTTTTCGGCCAGTTCGTCCGCGCCGTGAATCGTCACCGCAAATCCACCCAGATAATCCTGTAGCGGCGCTTTGCCTCTGGCGCCGTCGCCGCGCGAGGGAGGGTGCTCGCCGATCTTCGGTGCTACGTAGTCCGCCAAACAATGGTTTGCTTGCCCTGCCGGCTTTTGCATTTGCTGCCGCAAAAAATAAAATGTCGCCAGTTTCTCCCGCCGCGTTTCGTCCGTATAAAGATCGACATCGTCACCTAACGAATTGGCCGGCCAGAATCCAAACACGCCGCGCGCCATCAATAAATTTTCATCAATAATTTGGGCGACCAGTTTCTGCGCATCATCAAAAAGCTCCCGCGCTTGTTTTCCGATTACGGTGTCATCGAAAATCGCCGGGTATCGGCCGCGCAGCTCCCAGACATGGAAAAACGGCGACCAATCGATGAAGTCAACCAGGGTGCGCAACGTCATGTTCTGGGTAGCGCACGCGTCTCGCGTGCAGACGTTAGTCCGGCTCGGACTTTCAGCGTCGCGCGGAAAGGCACTTTCTTCTCCCTGCGGCCCGCGGGAAGAAGTTCGGGACGGCGGGACACCGTCGCCAACACGCGAGACGCGTGCGCTACCCAGATTGCTGGAATACACACGGACACCCAAGAACTCCGGCTTGGGCGGTTCGTATGCGCTCCAATCGATTGGCGTCCGGTTCGTCCGCGCGTCTTCCAGCGTGAGCAGTTTTTTCTCGCGAGTTTTTGCTGCGTGCTGCTCACGCAGTGACGCATATTCCGCGCGTGTTTTTGCGTCAAATGCCGCCTTTTGCTTCTCGTTTAAAAGCGAATTGACTACCCCTACCGCGCGCGACGCATCCAGCACGTGGACCGTGCTCGCGCTGTAATGTGGAGCAATTTTCACCGCCGTATGCGCGCGGCTAGTTGTCGCGCCGCCGATGAGCAGCGGCAATTCGAATCCCTCGCGCTCCATCTCCTGAGCAACGTGCACCATTTCATCAAGCGATGGCGTAATCAACCCGCTCAATCCGATGACATCCGCTTTTTTCTCGCGCGCGGTCTCCAAAATTTTCGCCATCGGCACCATCACACCGAGATCGAGAACTTCGTAATTGTTACACTGCAACACGACGCCAACGATGTTCTTGCCGATGTCGTGCACGTCGCCCTTTACCGTTGCCATGACGATGCGGCCTTGTGGTTTGGCGCCGGCCGATTTCTCCGCTTCCATGAACGGCATCAGATAGGCCACTGCTTTTTTCATCACCCGCGCGCTCTTCACGACTTGGGGCAAAAACATTTTTCCCGAGCCGAACAAATCGCCAACTACGCTCATCCCGGCCATCAACGGTCCCTCGATCACGTCGAGCGGCCGTTTGCATTTTTGCCGCGCCTCCTCGGTGTCGCTGTCGATGTAATCGACAATGCCTTTGACCAGCGCGTGCTTGAGTCGCTCCTCAACAGGCTCCCCGCGCCAGGCCTCGTCCTTGATGTCGATCTTTCCTTTCGCTTTTACGCCTTCCGCAAAATCGACCAACCGCTCGGTCGCATCCGCACGACGATTGAGCAGGACGTCTTCCACACGCTCGCGCAGTTCGGGCTCGATCTCTTCGTAAACTGCGAGCTGCCCCGCATTCACAATTCCCATGTCAAGCCTGGCGCGGATCACATGAAAGAGAAACGCGGCGTGCATCGCTTCCCGGACTGTGTTGTTCCCTCGAAACGAGAATGAAATGTTGCTCACGCCACCGCTCACACGCGCGCCCGGCAGATTTGCTTTGATCCAGCGCGTCGTCTCGATGAAGTCTACCGCATAGTTGCGGTGCTCTTCCAAACCGGTCGCTACCGTCAGAATGTTCGGATCAAAGATGATGTCGTTAGGCGGGAAAGCCACCCGTCCGGTCAATAACCGGTAAGCGCGAGAGCAGATGTCGATCTTTCGCTGAAAATTATCGGCCTGGCCCTGCTCATCGAACGCCATCACGATGACCGCCGCGCCGTACTGCCTAACGAGTTGCGCATGGCGGAGAAACTCCTCTTCGCCATTTTTGAGGCTAATCGAATTTACGACCGCTTTGCCTTGGACGCATTTGAGCCCGGCCTCGATCACGCTCCATTTTGAACTGTCAATCATCATCGGCACGCGCGCGATCTCCGGTTCGCTTCCGATCAAATTCAAGAAGCGCGTCATGGCTGCTTCAGAATCGATCATCCCTTCGTCCATGTTCACATCGAGAATGTTCGCGCCGCCCTGCACCTGTTGACGCGCGACTGCGAGTGCGCCCTCGTAGTCCCCAGCGAGAATTAGTTTAGAGAATCGCGGCGAGCCGGTAACGTTCGTCCGTTCGCCAACCATAACGAAGCCCATTTCGGGCGTGATATTCAGTGGCTCAAGACCGGAAAGCTGTAATACATTGTCGCCTGCGCTCCCCGGAATTCGCCGTGGCGCAGTGCCGCGCACGGCGGCTGCAATTGTGCGGATGTGCTCGGGCGTTGTCCCGCAACAGCCGCCGACTAAGTTCAGCCAGCCGTTTTCGGCCCAACGTTTCAATTTTGGTGCAAACGTTTCAGGTGTTTCGGGAAATCCCGTTTCGGAAAGGGGATCGGGCAAGCCCGCGTTCGGATATGCGCTTAAATAATAGGTGGAGATGCGGGCGAGCTCCTCAATGTACGATTCCATTTCGTCCGGGCCGAGCGAGCAATTCAAACCGGCGATGAGTGGCTGCGCGTGTCCGATCGAAGTCAAAAACGCCTCCACGGTTTGACCGCTCAGCGTTCGCCCGGCGCGATCCGTGACTGTTCCGGAAATTATCAGCGGAAGTTGTTTCTCCATCTCTTCAAAAACTTCCGCAATAGCAAAGAGCGCTGCTTTGGCGTTGAGCGTGTCAAAGATCGTTTCCACAAGCAGAAGATCGACACCTCCTTCCACGAGTGCCTTTACCTGATCGGAATAACCTTGTTTGAGCTGGTCAAAGTTGACGGCACGGAAAGCGGGATCATTTACATCCGGTGAAATCGACGCCGTCACGGGAAGCGGACCCATCGATCCGGCAACGAATCGACGAGTTCCAGTTTGGTTAGCGGTGCGATCAGCCGCGCGTCGGGAGATTTTTGCCGCTGCGATATTCATCTCCTGCACGAGCGCGCGAAGATCGACATCGTCCACGACGCGCTGAAAAAAATCCTGATCTTTGCGACCACTTTCCGGTTGTCCCGAAAACAAAAAATCGTGCAGCCCGATGGTGGTCGCGCTGAAGGTGTTGGTCTCGATGACATCCGCGCCCGCCTCCAGATATTGTGCATGAATTTCCTCGATGATCTGCGGTTGAGTTAAGTTGAGAAGCTCGAGGCTGCCTTTGACATCTTTTCCCTTCCAATCGCGGAACCGTTCTCCTCGATAATCCAGCTCGGACAATTTGTGGCGCTGGATCATCGTCCCCATGGCTCCGTCGAGCACGATGATCCGTTCGCGCAAAAGCGCTTCCAAAGGGTGAAGCTCGTCCGGCATGATTGCCGAGAACTAAGCGGCGTTTGTGCCGTTGATCAAGAAACAAATTGACGCATCATGATACGTAGATGCGTTGTTCTTCTCGTAATTGGACTCTGTAGCCACGATGCTCTGCGCCGTTTTGTTGGACGCGCCATAGGGGCGTGGCTACAGGGATCACGCTTCGCGCGTCTCGGATGGGGGGAGCTGGCTGGAGCAATAGTCGAACGAGGGGTCCCGCTTTTCGCGGAATTCTCGATTTAAAAGTTCGTCGTCGCGAGACGGGATGACCAGGCCCCGCGACGGGCGCGCTGCCCGAAGCGCTTACGGCGCAATGCGGTCGGTCAGTGTGTCGGTGTGAAAATCGGTGTGCTCACGCAGACGCAACCAAGGACTATCCTTCTTGGTCGTCTGCGCCACACTGTTTTTCTCGCCGGCGGCAAAGTCTTCCCATGAATTGTAGCGAGCGATTGTTAGAAATGTCCAGGCGCTGCCTTCCAAGTGCTGCATCAGCACGTTGCCCGCGCTCGTGTCAGTTGGCCCGCTCGGCGCTTCGCTGAGCATCTTTTCCAATTGCTCGCGATGACCGGGAGCAGGGCGATAATAAGAGACGGAATAAGCCGAGCCCGACGTTTTGGATGCTGAGTCGCCGTCAATGCCCATGGCGCGGGTGAATTCTTCCCATGAAGGACCGTTCACAAAGGTATCGATCTCCCTAGGAAAACTCTACCAGATAAGAAGTTCGTAGGGAGTTATTGATCTTAAATTGTACGGCGTCTGTGTCAGACACCAATCTTATTAGTCGGCGTTTCACAGAAACGCCCTACAATGTCAGCAATCCGGGCTTCTCAATCGCAAGATCGGCAATTAAATCAACACAGTGGAAGCAGTCCGGCTCTTCAAATCACTCGACTGCGTTCAACGCAACACGTTTGTGGCTTGCTTTCTCGGGTGGTCGCTGGATGCGTTCGATTTTTTCCTGCTCACCTTCGTGATTGTGCCGATGGCAAGCGATTTCGGCACGAGCATTGCCGAGCTCAGCTACGCGATCACGCTCACGCTCGCGATGCGGCCGGTGGGCGCGTTCATCTTTGGTTTGCTCGGCGATCGATTCGGACGGCGCATCCCGCTCATGATCGATATCATTTTCTATTCGCTCATGGAACTGCTAACGGCTTTCTCTCCCAGTTACACCTGGTTGCTGATTTTTCGCGCCCTTTATGGAATCGGCATGGGCGGAGAATGGGGGCTCGGCGCATCACTCGCGATGGAAACTTTGCCGACGGCCGCGCGCGGGTTGTTCTCAGGAATTTTACAACAGGGCTACGCGTTCGGTTATCTGCTGGCAGCAGTCGTTTACTGGGCGGTGTTTCCATTCTTCGGCTGGCGCGGCCTCTTCGTGGCCGGCGCGCTTCCGGCACTTCTTGTCATTTACATTCGCGCGCACGTGCCGGAATCGCCGGTTTGGCTGCGCCAAAAGAGCACGACGCGGAATTTTTGGAGCAATGTGCTGGCTGTCCTTGGACGCCATTGGCTCCTCTTTCTTTACGTGATTTTATTGATGACCGCGTTCAATGCCATGTCGCACGGCACGCAGGACATGTATCAGACTTTCCTCGGCGAACAACGGCACTACGGCGTGACGCAAAAATCGACGATCGGCATCATCTACGCCTTTGGTGCGATCTGCGGCGGCATGGTGGTCGGTCATCTTTCGCAAAAGTTCGGGCGGCGCCGACTAATTATCGTCGCTGCGATGCTCGGAGCCATTCTCATCCCGGTCTGGGTCTTCGCGCCGACGTTGTCGCTGTTAGTGGCGGGCGGGTTCGCCATGCAATTCATGGTGCAAGGCGCGTGGGGGATCGTGCCGGTGCATTTGAACGAGCTGTCGCCGGCGGAATTGCGCGGCACCTTTCCCGGCTTTGCTTATCAATTGGGGAATCTGTTCGCGGCAAATACGGCGGTAGTTGAGGCGAAACTTGCGGAGCACTTTCGTGATGCCGCCGGCCACGCAAATTATGCCAAGGCGCTCGCGCTTTTCGCGCTCGTTATCTTCCTGGTCTTGATTCTGATCGCAGCGATCGGGCCCGAAGAACGGGGCAAAGAATTCTAATCTGAATCCAATATAGTAGAGGTGGAGTAGCCCTGTTGAAAAGCCGGCCAGCACAGCGGCGGATTGAAAGCGCCGTTAGGCGCGACCTGTTTGTAGACTTGGGCCAATAAATTAATCCCAAGCTCCGTAGGAGCGGCATGGAAGTCAGCCGCGGTTTCATGCCGCTCCTAACGGAGCTTGGCGGTTGGGAGATGGATTTTTGCTATAAACATGTCGCGCCTAACGGCGCTCCCGCGCTTCAGCGCCGGCTTTTCAACAGAGCTAGGCAGAGTTTGGAGTGCGACGACAGGTCGCCGCTTGTAGCGACGCGAACTCGCCACGGCGCAGCCTTATTCTAAAGTGCGGACGTGTCCGCGACGCTCCAAGATTTTACTCGTGACGAAGAGTGGGCGGCACCAAGCCAGGGCCTCCGCTGGGGGGTTGCACGATGTTTTGGGCGGATGCGCGATACACGCCAGGTCCGTAGCGATGTTCGACAATTGCTTCGGCGATTCTATCCGCCAGCAATTCGCGATATTCAGCATCACGAGCCTGGCCTCCTTCGGCCCGGTTGCTGAGGAAGCCGCATTCAACCAAAACGGCCGGATATGTGGCCAAACGCAGGACACGGAAATTTGCCACATGCACGCCCCGATTTGCCGAGTGCGGAATAGTCATCAGTTTCTCTTGAATCCGTCCCGCTAATTCGGCTGCGGTTGGCGAATGATAATACGTTTCAAATCCGTGGATGCCGCGCCGCCGCGAATCGTTGAAATGGATGCTCACGAAGATAGCGCTCTTCTGCGAATTTTCGATCCTCACACGTTCGTCGAGGGGAATGAAAACGTCGCTGGTTCTGGTCATGACTGTGTTTAATTGCGACTCGCGAAGCTTGCGGTCGAGGCGCTCTGCCACATCGAGCGTCGCAATTTTCTCCGCGCCACCGTAACGCCGGTAAGCGCCAGTGTCCTTGCCGCCATGGCCCGCATCAACAACTACGGTCTTGAAAGTTCTGCTCGTATTTTTCGTGATGGGCTTCTTCGGGAAAAGGGCGCAAGCGGCTAGCAGAGCAGGAAACGCCAGAGCGACCGCGCGTCGGAGCAATCGGGTCATTTGAGTTTTTACTTCAAGGGCTTCTCTTCCGCCAAAGATTTTTAGTCGGGTGATAATCAGCGAATTTTGTGCCGTTTCCCGCGCCGCAGGCTCGCGTTTAAAAACCGCTTGTTTTTTATGCGACCGGAATTAAAGGCGTTTACCTTAATTTATGTTTACTCGATTCCCCGTTTTTCAGTTTGTTCTTGCATTTTTGGCCTGGCAGTGGCTTTGGGCCGGCAAACCCACGCCCAGTCCGGCTCACAGTGTTGCGCCGCCTACGCCTTCGCCCACAGCTCCGAAAATAACCAAGCCGGTTGTCGATCAAACGGCCCAGGTCCTTGTTTTCGGCTGGCATCGGTTTGTTGATAAAGTGCGGCGGCCCGACACCGAAATCACGCCACAAGATTTCGAGAAGCAAATGCAAGAACTCAAGGACCGCGGCATCACCGTCATTGGCATGCAGGATTTGCTGGCATGGAAGCGAGGTGAAAAAAATATTCCACCCCGGTGCGCTGTTCTTACTCTGGATGACGGTTGGAAGTCGCAATACGAAGTTGGCTGGCCCATCCTAAAGAAATTTGGTTATCCATTTACCTTGTTTATTTACACTGAAGGCGTGCGCGGCGGTCATTTCGGCGGCGGCGAAGCAATGACATGGGAGATGCTTTCGGAAATGCGGGACGCCGGCGTCGATATCGAAGCGCATTCGGCTACGCACCAGGATCTGCGCAAGCCCTACGACAAGGTCGCGAAGAAGAGATTGAGTCCGCCCGAATACGAGCAATGGCTGCAAAATGAGATCGTGGGCTCAAAGCAGCTGCTCGAACAAAAGCTGGGCATCAAAGTGAATTGCTTCGCGGTGCCCTACGGGTTCTACAACGAACACATTAAGGAAGTTTGCCGAAACGCCGGCTACGAGGCGATCTTCACAGTTTATGGTCAGCCAATCACTTTCAATGCGCCAGCGGACTCACTAGGCCGTTACTTGATGGAAGCGAACAAACCGAAAGTCTTCACGGACGCGGTCAAGTTGATCGGTACCTCGGCCGGGGGGGCTGTCGCAGTTGCGGAGGTCGGTCCAGCCAATTTGTCCACGCAACCAGCGGATGGCGAAACCGTGCGGACGGCGTTGCCGCTAATCAAAGCGAACCTCAGTAGGATCGGCGTCATCGATCCCGGCAGCGTGCAAATGCGCGTGAGCGGACTGGGTATTGTTCCGGCTAGCTACGATCCAAAGACCGGCACGGTTGCCTATCAAGTGACGCAAAAATTGCGCGATAAATCCTGCACCGTCATCCTGAGCGTGAAATCCGAGGGTAAAAAAGTCGAAGCGCATTGGACCTTCGGTATCGACGAGGGCGCGGCGGCAACATCAGCATCTGTATCACCGGGGCCGAAAAAATGAACGCGTGATCAAGTTCCGAGGAGCGCAGGCTGCCGGTCCGCCAGTCGCCGCAGCTTGCGGGCGACATTTCTTTTCGGCAAGTTGCCGAAAAGCACAGGCAGGCTGCCTGTGCTCCCCAGATTGTGCTGCACGACATGAATTATAATTGACCATGTTTTCTCAACTAAGCGACAAACTACAGGAGATTTTCAAAGACCTTCGCGGTCACGGAAAGATCAGCGAGTCCAACATCGACCAGGCGCTACGACAAGTGCGGCTCGCCTTGGTGGAAGGCGATGTCGATTTTCAGGTCGCGAAAAATTTCATTGCCCGGGTCAAAGCGAAAGCGCTTGGCGAAGAAGTATTGCGCAGCATTACACCCGGCCAGCAAATCATCAAAATTTTTTATGACGAATTGTCGATCTTGCTCGGGGGCGACGCGGCGCCGCTCAATCTTGCGAAGCCGGCAAGGATTTTGATTGTTGGACTGAATGGTTCTGGCAAAACAACTTCTGCCGCGAAGTTGGCGCGACTACTCAAAAAACAAGGTCATGCGCCCGCGCTCATCGCCTGCGACTTGCAGAGACCGGCTGCGGTCGAGCAGCTCGCCACGCTTGGAAAACAAATCGATGTTCCGGTTTTCAGGCCCGAGCCGAACGAGAAAACCGTTCGAGGCGCGGCGGCCGCCGCAGCCGGCAGGGCGGGACAAGGCCAGGCCAGTCCGCCGATTGGACGGACTCGTCCCGCGGCGAGCTCGGACCCAGACGCGCCGGCTTTATCCAGCATTGATATCTTCGACACCGCTGGACGTCAGGAAATCGATGAAGCGCTCCTGAACGAACTCAAGCAACTCAAAGATTTGCTGCAGCCGCAGGAAATTCTGCTCGTTGTCGATGCGGCGACTGGCCAGCAGGCGGTAAGTGTCGCCACCCATTTCAACAACGCGCTCCAAATCAGTGGAATCATTTTGACCAAGCTCGATGGTGACGCGCGCGGTGGTGCGGCGCTATCGATGCGCGAAGTGACGGGACATCCAATTAAATTCGTTGGCACCGGCGAAAAACTCGACCAATTCGAAACATTCATTCCCGAACGCTTGGCTGGTCGCATTCTGGGGATGGGCGACGTCGTTGGCCTGGTCGAAAAAGCGGCGGAAGCAATCGCCGAAGAAGATGCAGCGCAACTGGAGCGCAAATTGCGGAGGGCATCGTTCGACTTCAACGATTTTCTAATGCAATTCAAAATGATGCGCAAAATGGGGTCGCTGGAGAATATTCTTGGCATGTTGCCTGGCATGAGTAACATGTCCGGCGATTGCGGGATTGACGAGAAGCGGCTCAAGCGCACCGAAGCGATCGTGCTTTCGATGACCAGCGAGGAGCGGAGGCGCCCCGAGATTTTAAATGCGCGGCGCCGACGACGCATTGCGGGTGGCAGCGGCTCGACCGTCACGGAGGTGAACGATTTGCTCCGGCGGTTCGATCAAGTGCGAAAGATGATGAAGAACGCGGGCAAAATGAAGAGGACGTTAAGAGAGTTACAAAAGTTACATCGTTAAAAAAGGATTACGTTGTTAACTTTGTAACTCTTGTAAGGTTGTAACCTTCTTTTTAAATTTTCCACATGGCCGTTTCAATCAGATTACGGAGAGAAGGCGCATTGAACCGCCCTTATTACAAGGTTGTCGTGGCCGACAGCCGCGATCCGCGCGACGGCAAATTCATCGAAATCGTCGGCACCTACGATCCGAAGAAGCCGGGTCATAACAGCACGTTGAAACTCGATCGCGTGGAGCATTGGCTCGCGCGCGGCGCGCAGCCATCTGATACAGTTCGGAGTTTGATCAAGAAAAACAGAAAGCAGGCCGCAACTGCGCCGGTAAGCCAACCGTCAGAAACCAGCACGAGTCAAGATCGCCAGCTGTAGCCGGCCCAATCTGCTTGCCACTCCGAAGTTTGCGAGGTGAGTCGAGGCGTCCGAGCTCGCCGCGGGACGAGTCTGTCCAGTGGGCGGACCGGACTGGCGTTTCACGGCGACAGAGCGCCGTGGCTACAGCGTGACAAAACGCGAAGGTAGAATATTCTTAGAATCGAGATGAGAGAGTTTCTTGAGTTCGTGATTCGGCAGCTCGTTGAATTTCCAGACGACATGGTGCTGACGGAAATTCCCGGCGGAAGAACGACGGTCTTCAAAGTGCAATTGCGTCAAAGCGATGTCGGCCGCGTGATCGGGCGCAACGGCCAAACGATTCATGCCATTCGCGCATTGCTGAACAGCTCGGCAGCCCGCCACGGCCAGCGGGCCACGCTCGAGATCGTGGAATAAGGTAGAGTAAGCTTCCAGCTTGCTCTTGGCGTAGATCGCAAGTTGGAAACTTGCGCCACCATCAAATGAAGATCGACATCGTCACGTTGTTTCCGGAGATGTGCCGCGTGCCTTTGAGCGAGAGTATGATGAAGCGGGCGCAAGAAAATAAAATCGTCGATCTTCACATTCACAATTTACGCCGCTGGACGAGCGACAAACATCACATCGTTGACGACGCGCCATTCGGTGGCGGGCAGGGGATGGTGATGAAACCCGAGCCGATTTTCGCCGCGGTGGAAGAACTCCGAAATCGAGAATCGAAAATCGAGAATCGAGAATCGAAAATTATTCTGATGTCTCCTGCGGGACACCGGTTTGATCAAAAGGTGGCGACGCAGCTCGCCCGCGAATCGCATCTCATAATTGTTTGCGGCCATTATGAAGGCGTGGACCATCGAGTTGTTGAACACCTTGTCGATCTTGAAATTTCGATCGGAGATTACGTTCTCACAAACGGCGCGATCGCGGCAGTCGTGCTCGTCGATGCGATTGTGCGTTTGTTACCGGGCGTACTCGGTCATGAACATTCCGCACTCGAGGATTCGTTTAGCGTTGGCCTGCTGGAAGCGCCACAATACACGCGCCCGGCGGACTTTCGCGGTTGGAAGGCTCCCGATGTTTTGCTTTCCGGAAATCACGGCGAGATCGCAAAGTGGCAAAAAGAACAGGCGGAAAAACGCACGCGCGAGAACAGACCGGATTTGCTAAAGGATTAATTGCGCGCTGAACGATCCCGGGGAGCGCGGCCTTCCGGGCTGGAGGCGGGCTACCAACCGTTCTTTTGGCAGGCTCCCCGAAAAGCACAGGCAAGCTGCCCGTCGTCTCCAGAATCAGTGAACGCGCCCGAGCACGATGCACGCGTTGATTCCGCCAAAGCCGAAGGAATTGCTCATGACGTAGTTCAAGTTCGTCGCGCGGCCGTGGTTCGGAACGATGTCGAGATCGCAGGCGGGATCTGGATTGTGATAGTTGATTGTCGGCGGGACCCACTGTTGATCCAACGCGAGCGCGCAAATTGCGGCTTCGATGGCGCCGGTCGCTCCAAGCGGGTGCGCATGATAGCCTTTCGTTCCACTCACTGGAATTTTTTTTCCGTGCTCGCCGAAGACTTGTTTGATCGACATTGTCTCCGTGCTGTCGTTGAGCTGTGTCGAACTGGCGTGTGCGTTGATGTAGTCGATCTGCTCGGGCGCAAGTTGTGCATCGGCCAGCGCGTCGCGCATCGCTCGAATGCATGATTCGCCGCTAGGCAATGGCGCTGTCATGTGGAACGCGTCGTTGCTCAAACTGTAGCCGATAATTTCGGCGTAAATTTTCGCGTTACGTGCTCTGGCATGCTCGAATTCTTCCACGATCAGCGACGTCGCGCCCTCGCCCATGACAAATCCGTCCCGTAAACGATCAAACGGCCGGCTTGCGAATGCGGGATCACCATCCCATCGACTCATCGTTTTGATGATGTCAAACGCGCCAATGGTTAGTGTGCTGAGCGGAGCCTCTGCACCTCCGGCAATGATCACGTCGGCAAAACCATCGCGGATATAGCGGAGGGCTTCTCCAACTGCGACCGTGCCGCTCGCGCAGCTGTTCGAATTCGTCGTGCCGACACCGCGAAAGCCGAATTCGATCGCGATGTTCGAATGCGCCGACCCTCCGAAAACTTGGATGGCGAGCATTGGATTCACGCCGCGGGCGCCTTTTTTCAAATAGCGAATGTGTTGGTCCTCGGCTTTGCACACGCCGCCCAGCGCGGTGCCGAAACTGACGCCGACATGACGTTGCGGTTGCTCCCGAGAGTATTCGATACCAGCATCATCCAGAGCGAATTTTGCGGAAGCGACAGCGAATTGCGCGTAACGATCGAGCCGTTTCAAGCGCTGCGGCGAAAAAAACTCCTCCGGGTTCCACTCTAGAATCTCACCGGCGCAGCGAACTCGGAACGGTCTCGGATCAAAGCTGGAAATCCGACTGATGCCGCTTTTCTCGGCAAGGATTTCTTTCCAGAAATTTTCGCGGCCACATCCGATGCAGGTGACGGGACCGATGCCGGTAATGACCGCGCGCCTCCGGCTCATGCGGTCACCTTGTTCGTCCGAGCCTCCATGTATGCCTTCATACAACGCAATGTCTTGTTGGCAATGTGATGAATGAAAAAATCACCGATGATTTTGTCGGCGAGCGGGGCCAGAATCTTCACGCGAAATTTCAGATCGTGCAGGATTGTCACCAGCACGCCATCTGGTTTTTCATCAAATCTCCAGACCACACGCATCCCTTTGGTCCAGGCTTTAAGATGGTGAAAATGAATTTCACACCTGTCTCGATCAATGATCTGCTCCGATGTCCAGGAGATCGGAATGCCGGAACGCCTGGCCGCCATCACCACCACGTTGCGATTCGGACCGCGCTCGAGATAGCGAACGTAGCGATAGTGCGGCAAAATCTTCGGCCAGAGCTCCAAATTTGCTGCCGTCTCGAAGATCGATATCTTCGGCGCGCGTATAATGATCGAGTTCAATTTGTGCATCTGATGCGTGATCAATTCCCCGTGTTCTCGCGTCTATCCTTTATCTCCGATCTCTAAGTTCCGGCGCGCAGCGGCTACTATTTATTCTGGTTCACGAATCGTGTAGCCAACGTGTCGAACGGTGTGAATAAGCGGAGGGTCGCCGATTTTTTTTCGCAGTCGACCGATGAAAACTTCCACCAGCTTCGTGTCATATTCGTGCTCGTGCTCCCACACGCGCTCGCATAGTTCGGTGCGGGTGAAGACACGGCCAGGCTCACGCATTAGTACCTTGAGCAGCATTAGCTCGCGGGGTGTTAATTCGATCAGTCGCCCGCCGCGATGGACCCGGTGATCGACCAAATCGAGGGCCAGATCAGCCACATGCAGACTCAACGCCGGTTCTTCGGCGTAGCGTCGCCCAAGCGCGCGTACTCGCGCCACCAATTCCGGCATGGCAAACGGTTTTGGCAAATAATCGTCCGCGCCAAGCCGCAATCCAGTTACACGATCCTCTACTTCACTGCGGGCGGTCAATATCAGGACGCGGTTCGCGCCATGTTCTGAACGCAGACGACGTAATACTTCGAAGCCGTCGATCTGTGGCAGACCAACATCTAAAATGATCAAGTCGAATGAGCTCTCTAATGCTCGATCCAACGCCGATTCCCCATCGTGAACCATAACTGGATCATGACCGGCTTCGATCAGCGCCGAAGCGATCTGTCGCGCCATTCGAACTTCATCTTCGACCACCAGGATGCGCATGAATTTTAGGGAAGTAAGCACTTAGCGTCAGAGCTTACTATCAACAAATCGCGCACTCAGTTTGCGAGAAACTGGTTCAGATTTGCAGCGTCCTGCTCGGGAAAAATGAAGAAAAGAGGCCGGAACTAAACTCCGACCCCTTTCACATACTTCGTTGGATTCCTCCATGCGGTTCCAGGATGCGATTGTCGATCTTACGTCAGGCCCAGTGTCGAGACTGTTGCCTCGTCGATTGCCGCCGTGACCCTCAATCCATGATCGGCCTGAAATGCGGCCAGCGCATGACGCGTCATCGGTCCGAGTGCGCCGTCGATGGGTCCGGCGTAGTAGCCGTCACGCTGCAGCTGCACTTGCGCGTTCACTACCACCTGATCCGGCGTTAAACCGTTGTAGCCGTAGATGGGACCGTCATATGGATAATACGCTCCTGGGAAATAGCCCCACGCCGGGAACCAGAATCCGGCATCAAAGAAGAAAGCGTCATTATTGATTATCACGATCCGGAAGTGCCGTCTCCAAAAATCACGATCATGAAATTCGTGACGATGCAAATTCACCGCTTCAGAGAAACTGACTCGGTTGCGGTTGATCACCACGTTTTGGTTTTGGTTAACCGTGACGTTTCGACTGCGGTTCAGCGTCATATTTCGCTTGCGATTGGTCGCAAGAGAACTTCTCGCCCTGCCCGATTCGTTGAACCTTTGCCTGCTTCGCAAGCTGGTGTTCTGATTGACCGCCATGTTCCGCTCATTGTGCGTGCGAAGGCGATTCGTTCTCATATTATTGCGGTTAACGTTCGCGTTCACATTCATTTGCTCACGAAGGCGTGTGTCAGACATGTTCCGGCGCGTTCGCATACTTGTTGTCGCGTTTGTCTTCGTTGAAGTTGCCGCGTGCACCTTCGCCGTACTTCGCGCCTTCGCTTTTGCATCGACATTCGCGCTGCCCTGAACTTGCTCGCCCTGCGCCGTTAAGGCCCAAGCGAGACTTCCAATGCATATTGAATATAGAATTCCCTTCATGTTTCCTTCCATTTTTCGTTATAAAGGTTTAGACAACCTTGCACGAGCAGCTATTCGACGGCTGTGATCAAAACGATACTGCAAAAGTAACGCGATTGTTACTTTTCGCAGAGACTTCGATGCTTAGAAGCGCACCGTGAATTGCGCGGCGAAAAGGTGATTGTCATCTTGCCGGCCGCTGGTTTCGTGTTGAAAGTTATATTGCAGCTTCAACTGAGTATGCGTTGTAAACCGGTAGCCAGCTGCGACATCGATCCGCCCAAGATCCTGACCCCAGCGAATACTGCCTCCTGCACCATTGTCAACATTGCCGAAGAGTTGCTGGTTCCAGCGGAGCGCGCCGAAAAACTGCGGCGTAAATTTATATTTCGCTTCAAAATAGTATGCGAATGTGTCCGCATTACCGACACGCGGAACTTGGAAACGCGCTTCATAAAATTCCGCCCATATTTGAAGATGACGCCAGGCGAAACTGGCATCCTGACCTAAAACAAATTCCCGGTAATCGTCGATGTCGCGACCGCGTGGCAGCGTTCGTTCTGCTTCGGGCCGAAAATACGTGCCGTCGCTTGCTGATAAACCAAAATTCCACGCCTGACTTGGTCGAAAGCCGAGACGCGCGTTGAAACTCGGATTCTCGAAGCCGATTTCCGTGACGCTCCATGACTCCGGACGCGAAGAGAGAGAGGAATTTTTCATTTCGGCGGCGTAGTCAAATTGACCAAGCCGGCCCGAGACTGAAACACCGCTTGTGTAATTTGGTCCCCAAATGACCGGATTGAATTCGTATTTGTCGGCTGGCTTAAACCGGTGGACGAAATCTCGCGCCGAGCTAGGTGCGGCTTTATCACTGATGGCGGTGATGTTTTCATAAACCAGCGGTGCGTCGATAAATGGATTTTCCCACGGCAAATGCCGCGGGACCCAATTACCGATCACGGTACCGAACTTGCCGACTTGCAAATTAAAGCGTCCGTCGTCCCAGGGCGTCACGCGTAACGCATATTCATCGAGTCGGACCTGAGCGCCGTGGTCACTGGGATCAAAATGACGATCAAGCCGAGATTGAGCGAAAAAATAAATGTGCGGCCCAAGTTGCGCATCGAGAAAGAGCGTAAGGCGCGGATTGAAAAGATTATCGATCTTACTATCAATGAGCCCGGGCGCTGGCTGGTCGAAGTGATAAGCTTCGATATCTATTGTGCCGCTCAAGCGAGCACGAAGATTATCATGAAACGCAGCGACAGTGAGCGCGCTGTCGAGCCGGTCAAAGAAGTCATCGAGCTCGAACGCGCATGCATCGCAGGCCAAAAGGTAGAAGCTGAGCGCCGGAAGAAGCTTCATACGTGTTAATTTTTTAACTCGTGCGGTCAGTCGCAGGTTGCGCCACGGGAAAGTACACCTTGAACTCGGTCCAGTCGTTCTCAGAACACACTAGTCTGATATCGCCGCCATGCAGCCGCGCCAGTTCGCGCGCCAAATTCAGCCCCAGCCCGTGCCCCGAAATGGCAGAAGCCGTCCCGCCACGGTGGAACCGATCGAAGATGTGTGGCTGCGCGTCGCGCGGAACTGGGCGGCCGGTGTTACCAATGTTTAGCACTACGTGTTTGGCATTCTGCTGCGCGTTAACTCGTATGCGACCGCTGGGACGATTGTACTTTCGCGCGTTTTCCAAAAGATTTTGCACGATGAGTGACGTGTATTGCTTTTCGCCCGCCACATACAATTTGGCTGGAATTTGCTTTTCGATTTTCACTTGAGGCGAGTCTGGGAGCGCGCTCAGATCGTCGAGCCACTCCTCCACCAATTGGCTGAGGTTCACTGCCTCGGGCTTAATCTCTAAGTGGCCGGCATCCATTCGCGACAGCAGAAGCAAATCGTCGATCACGCCGGTCAAGCGGTGGGTCTGGTGAAGAAGCGCAGAAAGTTCCTCGTAGACTTCCGGTTCAAAATCGTCGTGTGCCAGCAAGGTCTCTAAGCCAGTGCGGAGAACTGTGACCGGGCTCTTCAATTGATGCGAGGCATCGGCTGAGTACCTTGTCGACCTTTGCAATTCCTCAGCGGCAGAAGCGAGAGCTGCCTCGGCCCGCTTTCGTTGTGCGCGATTTTGTTCCGAATCGGCCGCAAGTTGCTCCACCGGTTTTGAGAAGCGCACCGCCACAAAATGGCTGGCCACGAAACCACCTAACAAAAGCAACGCACCTGCACCGCCAATCTGCCACCGCGCTCGATGCAACTGTGCGATCCAGCCGGCGAGTGGATAAACGCAAACTTCGTAAGCGGGTGGCAAAAGCGAATTCGGATTGAGTCGTTTATAGAACATGAGATGTGGCGCGCCGCTTACTTGGACAGTGAAGTTGCTTTGCGCGCGATCGCCCTTGGTGACGACGCTTGTTATTTCCCCAGCGAGAGCATCTTGGGCGGGTTTCGCAAGCGATGGCAAATTCAGTCGGCCGTTTACCCAAATACCGCTTTTCATTCCCGTACTAGCGCTTTTGGCAGCAAACTCGAATGGTTTGAATCCAACGACGAGCGCGGAAATGAGATCACCGGTTTCAGTCGAAAAGATCGGTACCACCGTTATTTCGTCGACCACGTCCTCTCCAAGCTCGGCACGTAAGAGGTAGCCGGTTTGCTGCGTGTCCGGCAATTTCTTGAACGCCAACTGCACTTCCTCCGCTGTGCTCAGTATCCCGACATCTTTCAAATTTGGCGGCGGCAAAACCGTACCGGTGTTGTCCAGAAACCGATAGAATCTTGCGTGAAGATTACTCGCAGCTTGTTCCGAAGGCGGCTCCTCGCCTTCCATCAAGTCACGCAACTCGTCTTTCGCGCTTGGGTACAACAAATCGAGAGCATTATCTTCCAAGGCAGCGTGAATCCGGGGTTTTGACGCGAGCACCCGGCAGCGTTCGGCCAGCGCCGCGTGGCGCAATTCCTGTAGTTTGTGCAGCGAAGAAAGTTCAGCCTGAAAATTTTGCTGCAAATCCCGCTCGGCATTCGTTGTGATGTTACGCTGAGCAAGATAAAGCCCGAGCGCCGTCATTATGGAAACGACGAGCATCATTGCCGCCGAAAGCCTCGTCCGAAACCTCGATACTGCGCGTTCGTTTGGCTCGGCCACGGCACTCATGGGAAATCAACATGCAGCGTTTCCCCGCTCTTCAGTGCCACGGGTTTTTCTTGCGTCGTCTTACTGTTGATCCACGCTTTGAGTGTGTACTGGCCTGAAGGAAGTCCGCGCAATCGAAATCGACCTTCGGCATCCGTCATCACAAAATAGGGAGTGTTTAGGACTAGAATCAGTCCGCGCATGTGCTCATGAATATCGCAGCGAAGTGTCACCAACCCGGATGTGTCGAACACTTCTGATGGAATTGGCCTCTCCTCTGGACGATAGCGACCCAGATCGAATCGCTTCGCTGGCGAGTACGAAAAAATGCTGTGGTAAGTATCATCCAGGTTCGGGAATTCAACTCGGGTCCCAGCTTGTACGGGCAGGAGAGATGGAAGAAAGGCCAAATCCTTTTGTGCGACGTGCTTTGTTGGAGGTGACTTCGGTTTTGGAAAAGAACCTTCGAGATAAACTACGGCGAGCGGCGGCTGCGTCGAGAGAACGGCGCCGTGCGTAACGATTTCATAGCGTTTCGTCATCACCGGCGCGGAATGCGATTTCGGTAATTGCACTCGTCCTTCTACCACCGCATCCGCTAAGGCTGAAATTGGGAGGAGAGCAAACACCGCGTTGTTAAAACAGACGAACCCGCGCAACCCCATCGCTCCGCTAGTTTAGCAGTCGTTGCGTCGCGAGGAAAGCGCCTGGACGCAGTGATTGGACTTCGGATTTCTTCCTGCGCGGCTTATCTTTCCACTGGTTGGGCCTAGCCGCTCTGCGATCCTAACTAGGACATCGTCTTCGTGTAGCCGACACAAAGGAGAAGGCGATGATCGCACTCCGGGGTTCGGTCATGTGAGCGAAATTGAAACTCCGATTCACTAATGAATTATCTGCGCGCGAATCGATCCAGCCGGTTCACCGTTTCAATGATATCGGCTTCAGTGGTTCTGGGATTAATCGTACAAAGGCGGAGCGAAGCGACGCCCCGCAATGTGGTCGACGCCAGCAACGCATAACCATCGCGCAACATTGCATCGACCAGCTGCGTTTGGCGCTCGTCACTTTCTCCAAAGCGAAAGCAGACCGTCGCCATCTGCGCCGGTGAGAGAATTTCCCACCCGGCACGCGCACGCAGCTCGCGCTCGGCGAGTTCGGCAAGCTCGAATCCGCGGGTGATCGCCTGCCGAAACGCCGCGACGCCGAAAGTCTGGAGCGAGAGCCAGACTTTCAGCGCCCGAAAACTTCGCGTCAGCTGAACGCCGTAGTCACATAGGTTGATTTCTTCCCCGCTACGATATACGTCGCGCAGATAATCGGGTATGATTTGGAACGCCGACTTCAGGATCGCCGCATCTCGCACCAAAACGCAGCCACACTCGAACGATTGAAAGAGCCACTTGTGCGGATCGAGTGTGATCGAATCAGCGTGATCAAGGCCACGCAGAATAGCGCGTCCACGCTCGGAAAGAACAGCTGTGGCCCCAAAAGCGCCATCGACATGCAGCCAAACTTTTTCTGCGGCGGCGAGCTCGGCCAGGTCAGTCATCGGATCGATCGCGCCGGTGCTTGTGGTCCCTGCATTTGCGATTACGCAAAACGGGCGCAGTCCTCTTTCACGATCTTTTGCGATGGCTTCGCGCAGCGCGTCGAGGAGCAATTTGAACTGGTCGTCCGATGGCAACTTTCGGATTTGCTCCTGCGAGAACCCAATCACGTGCAGCGCCTTCTCTACTGAAGAATGCGTCTGGTCCGAGAAGTAAACAGTCGCGCCGTCGATGCGATCCTGAAGCAGAGCATGACGTGCTGCGACGAGCGCGGTTAGGTTCGCCATCGATCCGCCGGTGACGAATAGGCCACCCGCACTTTGTGGCAGTCCGCAAATCCGGGAAAACCACCGAATGACGCTGAGTTCAACCGCAGCGGCAGCCGAGCCGCCGAACCACGTTCCGTTGAAGACATTGAATCCGGCGGCGAGTGCGTCCGCCATTGTGCTCACAAAATTATTCGGACCGGGAACGAAGGCGAAGAAACGGGGATGATCGACATGCAAGTTGTTTGGAAAAACTTCGCGCTCGAGTTGCGCAAGAAGCTCCTTTGGGTCACGCCCCGTTTCGGAAAGATCGCGATCGAAAAGCGGGATGATCCGTGCCGGATCCGCCTTCGCGCCGACCGGCCCGCGCTCCATGTTGGCAAAATGTTCCGCCAGAAGATCGACAACTTGGTAGCCGAGCTTTCGCATCTCATCTTGCGAAAGTGAAATGCAGGAGGACCCGGGAGATGAACGATTCATTTCGTCGCTATTCAGTTCCGTAGGGAAACAAACAGTCTGTTTCCCGAATCGAGACGCTAACGGCGTTCCCTACAGTTGTAGCAGCGTTTGTGTCAAACGCCGAATGTTGATGGCAAGCACGGCGGCCGACGCAAGAGCTGTAGGGAAAGCCGCTCCGCTAACTCACGGCTGCTTGCCGCCAGTAAACCGCACGCGCTAAGTTAGTCAGGCCGCTCGGCAGCCATGCACCTATACGAAACCCATCTTCCGGTCGCAGATACAAAAACTGCAGAACGCTTCTACCGCGAAATCGTCGGCCTCCCTTTTGCCTACCGCGATCCGACCCGCGACATCGTGTTCATGTGGGCAGATGCGAAGGAGAAGGCGATGCTTGGGTTATGGGGACCCAACACAGCCTATGGCAAACAAGATAGAGCGCCGCAAACGCATCACCTCGCGTTCGCCGTTCCGCTGGATGAACTGTTCGCCGCGATTACGAATTTAAATGACAGGGGCATCGAGATCCTAGGATTCGGGAGAGAAAAAACGGATGAACCGGCCGTGATCGGTTGGGTGCCGGCGGCGATGATTTATTTCCGCGATCCCGATGGGCACATGCTCGAATTCATTACGATTTTGCCGGACCCGCCAAATCCAAATTTTAATGGAAAGTACTCAGAATGGAAAAAGCTGATCGCGAAACCGAGCCAAAGCTGAACGGCCTCGTAGAGGCCGCGCTGTTTGTGGAGAACCTTGCGCGCGCCTGCGATTTTTACGAGCAAGTGCTCGGTCTTACGAAAATTCAGTTGAGCAACACAGGCTGCGTGTTTCGTGTAGCCGACCAGCGTTATCTTCTTCTCGTCGCGCGTGAAGTAGCCCAAAACCCAAATGAAACGCCGTATGGCGTTGTTCCGGCATGCGCAGTCCCGCAGCACAATGACCGCGGCCCCGGACATATTGCATTTGGCATTTGGCGTTTCCGCTGACGCGCTGGAATACTGGCGCGCGAGACTCGCCCAGCACAATATCGATCTTTTGAGCGAAGTAACCTGGAAACGCGGCGCGCACAGCCTTTACTTCCGCGATCCAGACGGACATCTTATCGAACTCGCCACGCCCGGAATTTGGGACTCGGCGTGAATTTATGGATGGTTACTTGCCTTTACTGGTTCTGCCGGGCCGCTGACGCTGCCGGAAACAAGATCGACACGGAGAAGCGGATCGGTCGGCAGCACAATCGGCCCTTCCCAACGCAAGAAGCCGGCGGGCGGAGGATTGGTCAACCAAATGTGAGTGTCGGGCACGTGAATAAACAGTTTCGCAATTGCCGGAATCTCCGGATGAATGACGAAGTTATCACCTCGCAAGAGGCGGCCTGACGTTTTCATTTGTTCGAGGCCTGAGTACCAAATTTTCACCGTCACGACTTGCGGTCTGAGTAGCGGTTTTGGTGTAAAGCCGACAGCTTTGAGCTCGACCCGTTCTCCATTGACGAGTCGCTTGCGCAGGTTTCCAAGTGCGATGGCGAACCCAAAACCGGCAAAGGTCCGGCCCATGTCGATATCGATCTTCTCCGAGACATCCTTTGTCTCGTTCTCTTTGCGGATGTGAGCGCTCGCGGTTCCCGCCAAAAAATCTGCCGCGAATTCACGCTGCGGCTTTCCGCCTCTGAATTCTTTCCACGACCATTGTTCCTGCATCAACTCCGGTTGCTGACGGAAACGCGCGTGCTCTTCAAAGAGTTTGCCGTCCGGAAATTTGTAGGTGATGACGATGTGAAGCCGACCATTTTGCATCCACTGTCGAAATTCTCCATCCGCCAGCTTTTTCCCATTCATGTCCATCCATCCCGGATAGCCATGGGCCGCGCCTGCCGGTTCGGTTAATTCGATAGCTAAACCAACTGTCGCGCTCAAAAGCGCCGAGACAAACACCGAAGCAATGGCTGTTTGTCTCGTAGTGCGCTTTCCAAACCAAATATTTTCGTGAGCGCGTTCTCCACGATTTCGTGGCGTGGCATAATCTAATTCAATTTACCGTCCTAACTCAAAACAGCAGCGTGGTGTTTCGCCGTACTCGCAGCATTTCTTGGTCGGAGCTCCGATGATTTTAGAAAGCAACACCTCAATGATTAGGCATGCCTCCGGATGAGTGGCGCTGACGGCTGCAATCGGACAACCGTTGCAACCGTGGATAAATTGCTTGCCGCGGCTTTCCTTAAATTTGGACGAACCGCCGAGGTCGTTTAGCAGATCCAGAGCTGCTTTTATTCGTTCACGACGGCTTCGTCTCAATCGATTGAGATGGTCCCTGGCGACGGCCCGGCCCACGTCGCGCATAGTGGCGCGTAGCGCGCGCGGAGTCAGCCGGTTTGAGACCGCGTCCATGAAATGATTGAGCAAGGGGCCGTACGCTTTTGGAAATATATGTTCCGCCTCCGCGCTAAGTCCGTAAGCGGCATGAGGTTTGCGCCTGCCGCGGCGGGTGCCAAACTGCTGCACGAGACCGTCTCGTTCCAAACTGAGCAAGTGCGCGCGCACTGCGTTGTCCGTTAAATTCAGGGGCGGCGGCAAGATCATTGACGGTGCGATGTCCATCCCGCAGCAAAACGAGGATTCGTCCGCGCGTCGAACTAAGCAACCGCCTGTTCCATTCGGTCCGTTGCATACGACGTTTTGTCATAGCTGAAAAATTCCTCTGCTTCACGCTGGAAATAAGCGAGTCGCAATTATTGAAATAAGTCAAAACATATCTTGATTTAATGCAACTACACTTTTTCAACATCGGCGAAACACTAATGGACCCAAATAGGCCAATGGCCCAAACAGTTTCCGAAACAAGTAAATAAAAGAAAGGATCGACTATGTCAGCACCTGCCAGTTTTAAAGGACACCCGTTTCATCCCATCATTATTCCGTTGCCGATCGGGTTGTGGTTTTTTCCATCGTCAGCGATCTGATTTTTAAACTCGGCTACGGCGGACGGGTCTGGAACGATGTTGCGTTTTACACCTTGGCCGGTGGCATTGTTGGCGCGCTCATTGCGGCGCTGCCCGGATTTGTCGACCTGGCCGGACTCACAAATCCGAAAGCAAAAACGATCGCCATCTGGCACATGGTGGTCAACCTGCTCGCAGTCGCCCTTTACTGCGTCAACTTCTGGCTGCGCATGCACCGCGCACCGGGCGATAATCTTCCGATTATTCTTTCAGTAATCGGCGTCGTGCTAATCACGATCTCCGGCTGGCTTGGCGGGGAAATGGTTATGTGCGCGGAGTCGCCGTGAAGCAGCCGCCTGACCAAAGCGTCTGACTGATCTTTGCGGTTGTCGATGTTCGTTCAGACCGCAAAGATCCAGGATTACGCTGTGATTGGCGATGGCCGTTCCGCGGCGCCGATTTCGAATCGGCCACGCCATCTTCGGCGCGATCGTCGGCGCATTTTACACCGTCCAATGACACTTTAAGTTTGTGACATGCGCAGAGTTTTGAAATCCGACAAGCGACCTCTCGAGATCAAGCCGCAACAGGAATCCGTTTGGATTTGCATGTGCGGCCTTTCTAGGAATCAGCCGTTCTGCGACGGATCGCACAAGACTACCCGCGATGAGGAAGACGGCAAGACCTACGAGTACGATGCCGAAGGACATCGCCACGAGATCTAAGTAAGATCGACATCACAATTAGTTTATGAGCGCTGACACACTTTACTGGACTATTCCGGTCGATTCGACCTTGCTCGAGCAATCAAGGTTTACTCCGCCGTGCTTGGCCAGGAATTACGCAAGCTGTCGGAGGACGGATCCGACTGGGACTTCTGCCGCACGAAGATCAAAATGCATCAGGTTGTCTGTGTATCGGCGGCGATAGCGCGGGCACCGCGAATAAGCCGTTGCAAACCGAACCACTCATCTATATTTCAGTGGAAGGCTGGCTCGACAATGCCGGTAAAACGGTGAAATCAAATGGCGGAAAAGTCTTGCAAGATCGACAACAAATCGGGCCGCACGGTTTTTGCGACGTAATTATGGATTCAGAAGGCAACCGGATCGCGTTCCATTCATCCACGGCTTAAGTTCGACCTATGGGAGATCCACGAAACGTTGCGCACGCCAAAAAGGTCGTTCAAGAGAAACATCACAAGAGTGATACCGCCCGTTCGCAACAGCCAGCAGGGAAGAAGGCGCAACAGGCCAAGAAAGATCAAGCTATCGCCGAAGAGGCTTCCGCCGTTAAAACTGCTGAACCTGCGAAACCGGAACAAAAACCAGACCCGACACAGCTGGAAAAGTCGTTGGCAATCCTCGCCAAGCTCAGAGATTTGGAGTTTCACTCACGCGCCAACATCGAAAAACTGGCTGAACTCAGCTTGACGATCGAGGAGGAGCTCAAGCAGAAGGCCTTTGTTGAACCCATCGGAGCTCTTTATTCCGCGCAGGACGCCTTTCAGGCCAAGATCGTGGCGCTGATCGCAGCCTACGAAGCGGAGTGTGAGCGTTTGAAACCCGCGGGGTAAGCTTCAATCCACGCGCGCTGCAAGGCGCAGGCCGAGAAAAACAAAAAGGGAACCGACCGCGCGATTTAGCCATTGCGCGACTGTCTGATTCGCCCGGAGTCGCCCGCTGAAGGTCGCGGCGAACCACACCAGAATAAGACGCCAAATGGTCCTGGTCGTCACAAACGTCAGGCCGAGCGTGATAAATGCGGGCACTTTGGCGGTTGACGCGGGATCGATGAACTGCGGCAGAAACGCCAAAAAGAAAAGGGCGACCTTTGGATTGAGCACATTCGTCAAAATGCCCTGGCGAAACGCAGCGGTGATTGTCGATCTTCGAAATTGCGCCGGCAAACCCGAACCGTTTCGGCGTTCCAGGAACATTTTGGCTCCGAGAAAAATGAGATAAGCGGCGCCGATCAATCTAATCGCGCGAAAGGCTAGAGCAGAAGTGGCAAGAATGGCAGACAGTCCAAGTGCAGCAGCGCAGGTGTGAAAGATACTGCCGATCGTGATTCCAAACGCCGAGGCGACTCCAGCGGCGCGACCTAGTGCGATGCTGCGGCCGAGGATATAAGCGGTATCCGGGCCGGGCGTGAGATTGAGCAGGACCCCGCTGGCCAAGAACAGGGGAAAATCGTGGATGCCGAACATTATAACCTCATGTTTAAACCAACGCGCTTCCGCATCTATCCAACCAGAATTTTGTAAACCAGCCCCAGTAGGCCGCTTGCGAGCACGATAGAGATAATGTCGATCTTGTAACGCAACATCGCGACAAACGCGAGTCCACACACAACCACAGCGAACCCGTCGATAAGGCCGGCGCTCGGAAAGAAAACACGCAGCGCGAACCAAACGGCAAGATTCAGCACCACACCTACAACCGCGGCCGTGATCGCGGAAAGCGCGGCAGCGAGCTTCGCGTTCCCGCGCAGTTGCTCGATGTGCGGACCGCCGAGAAAAATCCAAAGAAAACACGGCGTGAAAGTTACCCAAGTGGTGAGCAACGCGCCCAAGGTCGCTGCGAGCAGCGGCGGTAAACCTTCCGGGTGCTGCCACGCGCCGACAAAACCGACGAACTGCACCACCATGATGAGCGGACCCGGTGTAGTTTCGGCGAGTCCGAGGCCGTCCATCATTTGGCCCGGCTTCAACCAGCCGTAATGAAACAGGGCTTGCTGAGCAACGTAGGGCAGCACCGCGTAAGCGCCGCCGAATGTAACGACCGCGGCTTTGCTGAAAAATAATCCTTCCTTGAAGAGCGTGCTGTGCCAGCCTCGGAGAATGCCGGCCGCGATCGTCGGTGCGAACCAAAGTGTTAGCCAAACAACTGTCACCCAAGCCGCACGCGCCCAATTCGGTCGCGTGTGTGATGGTGACTCTTGCTCATCGCTGATCACGGAGAGTTCCGGGTCGGCATCGCCGCTTAATGCGATTTCAAATTTGCCTTTCCAAACCAAACCGCCAAAAAAACCAATTACGCCAGCGCTCAGCACGATTGCCGGGAACGGCACTTTGAAAAAATAAATCGCGATAAAAGCGAGCCCGGCCAAAGTCCACATCACCTCGTTTTTGAGCGCTTTACGGCCGATGCGAATGACCGCGGCCATGACAATCGCGGTCACGGCGGGTTTCAATCCATAAAAAATTGCGGCAATCCACGGAATGTTTCCGAACGCGGTATAGATATAACTCAACGCCCATAGCACAAAAATCGAAGGAATCACGAAAAGCGAGCCGGCAACAACGCCGCCCCATGTTCTGTGCAAGAGCCAGCCGATGTAAATCGCCAGCTGCTGTGCTTCTGGACCAGGCAGCAGCATGCAAAAATTTAACGCGTGCAGAAATCGTGACTGGCTGATCCATTTCTTCTTCTCAACGAGCTCCGTTTGCATAATCGCGATCTGTCCGGTCGGTCCACCAAACGAAATGAATCCGAGCTTCAGCCAAAATCGAAACGCTTCTGCAAACGTGGGTGCAACATGTTCGCCACGGCGAATCCGTCCTGTGGCGGATCGATCTTGTGCGACGAGTTGCCTGGTCTTGATCATCCTCATCGCCGCTGTAAGAATGCATGGAGGGCGTCAAAGCACTCAAAACCGCGACGCAGAATCTCTTCATCTGGTAGTCCCTCTTTTGCCCAACCTTTGAGCACGCGATCGATTCCTACAGCTTCCACCCGCTGAAATCTCGCGTCGTCCAAATCGGCGTCATGAATCATTTCACCGATTTTCGCGACCGATTTGTCTGAAATGGCAAAACGCTTGATGAGCGTTTCAAATGTGCAGCAATTGCCATGATGCGAAAATTCGGCGTCCAACATGTCGAACGGAATTGCTTCCGGAACGGATTGGGCAGTTGGTGCGAATACGAATTTTGCTTGGGGATCGATGAATTTGGAAATCAACCACGCTGATCCCACGCGATCGATCTCTGGTCGAGGGCGAGTCAGCCAGGTTTTCCCGCGATATTGCCTCACGTCAAGCGTTTGAAGTTTCGCCGACCGCCTGGGCCCCTCCGCCCGACGGAGCATCATAGCTACGTCTTGTCCACGGGGACTGTCGAAGAAATCGATCTGCCGAAGCTCTCGAAACTGTTTAGTCAGCCGCTCGAGCTCAGCTGCGGCGAACTCCGCGTTCGATTTGCGGCCACGCGAAATGAAACCGTGCAGCGCCTTTCTTAGATCGACATATTCTTTGTCACGTGCCGTGTTGAAAAGAGAAACGACTTTTTCTTTTGTCAGGCCTTCGATTTCCTGCGCGCGAACTAGGGTTGAATCGCCCCCATAATCGCGAATCTGCTGGGCGAGCCATTGGAACTGCTCATATTGGGCCGGCTCATCGGGTAGCAGATACGTGGAGGTCTTGATCTGGACCGCGCCCATTTTTTTCAATCGGCGCCAGACCGCGACGCGCTCGGTGTTGCGATTGGTCGGCAGACTGAAGAGAAGCAGTAGCCACGATGTGGTCTTCATCACATCTGACGCTCTGTAATGAAATACGTATTGCAAATTATATTTGCGCTTACATCCAACCCGCGTTTTGTACGCGAAAGAACTAGAACGCTACAATCAACCCAGGAGGTCGAAAGAAGGAAAACCATTGAAAAAAACAATCGCAGCAATATCCATCGTCGTAATCGGCAGTTTGGCCTGTCCGGTTTTTCTGACGGCCGCAGAAGAGAAAGAAGAGACTGTTAAGATGTCCGATCTGCCCACCGCGGTGCAGACCACAATCCAGGACAAGGCTGGCAGTAACGAGATCGTGAAAGTCGAGAAGAAGACGGAAGAGGGCAAAACCGTTTACGAAGCCGTGGTAAACAAAAAGGGCAAGGAGTGGAGCATCGAAGTTGATGCAAATGGCAAGTTCCTGAAGCAGTACAAAGAGAGCAAAGAAAAGGAAGAGAAAGGCGAAAAGTACTAATTCAGACGAGGTGGATCGAGCAGTCGTCGCCGTGGCGACCTCGATGTTAGATTTGGCGGCGAAGCCGCATATTAGCATCGCCCGCGGAGCGGCCGATCCACCTCAAACTTTACCAATGAAAAAGCTTTTTATCTTGGCAACGATTTTTGCCGCGACGGGCGCCAGCGCGCTGGCGGCTCTCGATACGGCGAAGATCGACGAGTTAACCGGGCTCAAAGGAAAGATGAATGAAAAGGAAGGCGTTTATAAAGTCACCTTCCCGCGCGACGACGTGAAGGTCGTTGTGGATGGATGGACGATGCCGGCATTCATGGGGCTCGGGACCTGGGCTGCTTTCACTGAAACGAAAGCAGGCGCGATGGTGATGGGCGACACCGTTCTATTTGAAGACGAAGTGAACTCCGCAATGTCGGCTGCACTCGACAACGGCCTCAGCGTCACCGCGCTGCACAACCATTTCTTCTTCGATCAACCCAAAGTTTTTTTCATGCACATCGAAGGCGAAGGCAGTGTTGATCAATTGGCCGGTGCCGTGAAGAAAATGTACAGCACAACCAAAGCAATCCGCGGCCCAAACGCGAAACCGGTAGAGTCATTCGCGGCTGTTGGCCATGCGTCGATACCCGAAAAGAATTCGATCAGCGCTGCCCCTCTTAACGAAATCTTCGGTATGCAGGGCGAACCGAAGGACGAAATGGTCAAGTTCACGATCGGGCGCCCGGCGAAAATGCACGGCATCAAGATCGACAAGGACATGGGGGTGAACACTTGGGCCGCCTTCGCCGGTAGCGACGACAACGCTGTCGTCGATGGAGATTTCGCAGTAACGGAAGACGAATTGCAGCCGGTCCTGAAATCGTTGCTCAAGGACAAGATCAACATCGTCGCGATCCATCAACACATGACGCACGAAGAGCCGCGCATCATGTTTTTCCATTACTGGGGCCGGGGTTCGGCGAAAGATTTGGCGCAAGCGGTAAAAGGCGGGCTTTTGGTTGGTGGATTGCTCAAGGTCAGTTCACCGATTGAATGAAGGCGCGCGTCAGTGAGAAAGGAAACTGCTGAAAACATTAAGCTTAACGTTAATGGCGATGACCGTGGCAACAGGACTGGCCATCGCTGAGACGGTCAATTTCGACAATCTGAAATCCGGCGCAGCACCAGTCGGTTGGACCGCGACGCAAACCGGCAGCGGCTCGGCGAAATGGTCTATCGAGAAAGACGATTCAGCGCCAAGTAAGCCGAACGTGCTGAAGCAATCAGGCACGGCGACCTTTCCCGTCTGCATCAAGAAGGACACGAATCTCAAAGACGGTTTCGTTGAAGTGAAGTTCAAACCGGTCGCCGGGAAGGAAGACCAGGCGGGCGGTGTGATCTGGCGGGTGCAGGACGCGAACAACTACTACATCGCACGCGCGAACGCGCTGGAAGACAACGTCACGATCTATCACACGATCAACGGCAAACGCGTGGCGTTCAAAAACATCAACACGAAAGTTAAGTCCGGTGTCTGGCACACGTTGCGTGTTGATTTTAAGGGCAACAAATTCACCGTCACTTTCGACGGCAACAAAGTGATCGATGCAACTGATGAGAGCTTTACGAGTGCGGGAAAAGTGGGCGTGTGGACGAAGGCTGACAGCGTGACGTTGTTCGACAACTTCACTTACGGAGCCAGGTGAAACGTTTAGCCCTCGTTATCGCCTTCGCGGTAGGTGGCAATTATCTGACCGCCGCTGAATCCGGTGACGCACCGCTTCAATTAAAACAAACAATCGCGCTGCCTGGAGTGGAAGGACGCATCGACCATTTCGCGCTGGATGCTGCAGGTAACAGGCTGTTCGTCTGCGCGTTGGGCAACAATACGGTCGAAGTGCTCGACCTGCGCACGAGCGAGCGAATCCATTCAATTACCGGCCTCGGCGCGCCGCAAGGAATCGTTTACATCCCCGAGCTCAATCGTCTCTTTGTCGCAAATGATAAGGACGGGATCTTCAAAATCTACGACGCAAAATCATTCCAAGCGGTTGGAGAACTAAACCTCAAAGACGATGCCGACAATGTTCGTTACGATGACGCTGCGAAAAAGATTTATGTCGGGTTTGCCAGTGGCGGCATCGCCATCGTCAACGCGTCAGACGGCAAACAGGTCGGCTCAATCAAACTTTCGGCGCATCCCGAGGCGTTTGAGTTGGAAAAGAACGGCAGACGAATTTTTGTCAACGTTCCCAATTCCCGTCATGTGGCGGCAATCGATCGCGACAAAGGCGAAGTCATTGCGACGTGGAAGACCGACGCTGCATTTGGAAACTTTCCGATGGCGCTCGACGAAGCCAACCGCCGGTTATTTATCGGATGCCGCATTCCGTCAAAGCTTGTTGTGCTTAACACAGAATCGGGCGAAGTGGTTGCCAAGATCGACATCTCCGGCGATCCCGACGACCTTTTCTACGACAGCAAACGCCATCGCATCTACGCGATCTGCGGCGCGGGTAAAATCGACATCATCGAGCAAGCGGATGCGAACACCTACAAGCCCTTTGCGAAGATCGACACGTCGGGCGGCGCTCGCACCGGGCTTTTTGTGCCGGAGCGGGATGCTCTATTTGTGGCCGTCCCTCATCGCGGTTCACAACAAGCGGAGATTCGTATGTTCCAACCGTAAAGCTAATCGTTCTTGTTACGACGAAACCTTGTTTTGAACATACGAAGCAGGTTCATTTTTTTAGCTCTGTTAATTATCTCTCGTTTCAAAGAGTAATCTGTGGGTACTTCCAATCAACCAACTGCATCGAAACAACGCTGTAAAATTGTTGTCATCGGTTCCGGCTTCGGTGGAACGATGACGGGGCTTTCGCTCGCGCGCGCTTTGAAAGCGCGCAACAAGGGTGAGGGCGTTTTGATTTTGGAGAGAGGCACTTGGTGGACGACACCTGTTGGCACGGTTCAGGACAAGGAGGTTAGAGCTTATGATTTTCTTCGCCAAAACAAGCAACCGGTGCAGTTTTGGTCTTCGTTGAATCATTTCCGCGGCTTCCTCGACATTTTTACCCGATGCTTGCGAAAGCCTGGAAACATTGACGGCTTGTATCAGATGGAAACGCTGGGCAAGCGACCGCTGTTGGGATTGTTCGGCGGAGAAAATGACGGCGTGTCGGTTGTTCGTGCAAGCGGCGTTGGCGGCGGATCATTGGTTTATTCCAACATAACCATTCGGCCACCTGAGTTGATTTTCGCAGACGAGCGATGGCGGGGCGATGACTTGGGACAAGGCAAGACGGGACGAGTATTTCGAACTGGCGCGGCAAGCCATCGGCGTCGGTGTTGTTTATGCGCTGAACGAGCGATCCGCGAAAGGAAAAGACCCGAATGTTCCTTCTCCAGACCGGATTTCCGGCAAGGTGTCGGCCTATATGCCGAGTTCATCAATCATATTGGATTCGGCGAGCGCATCGAAAACCTACGCGATCTCTCAGAATGCGCGTATCCCAGCCGATATGCGGATAAATGACACGGTATGGTTGAAGACCGACGGCACTGGTCAGGCGACGAGCGTTGAGCGCCAGGGACCCTTCAAGGTAAATACCGGGTTGAGCAATATCCTGGGCCGCACCGCCGCAGTGCCAGCCGATTCGCGCCCGGGTCCGGTGAAACCCGGCGATCCGTTCAATCCGCGGGGCATCGAGCAACTCATTCGAGATAAAAAAGACCCTGCAGCGCCAGAGCCATTCAAGCCCTACGACGATTCCAAAGACGCACTCTGGATTGACCGCGCCCGGGTCTTCCAGACCGCTGTTAGCAACCTAACCAGCGATTACGGCGCGGTGGATTTGGCGATCAATGATTTGCCGCAAGAGCCACAGCTTTTCGAGCCGGCGGGAAATCCAAAGAACTATTGTGAGCGCCAAGGCCGTTGCAATATCGGCTGTTTGCCAGGTGCGCGTCACACGCTGAACAAACAACTCATGATTGCGGCTTTGGGAAAACCGAATCCCGACGGCTCAGTGGCGGACCCTCAATTCAAGGACACCGTTTCCATCTCGCCTCTTTGCGAGGTGGATTACATTGAAGCGCTGCCATCAGGCGGGTATCGCATTCACTACATTCAATATGCGCCTGATGATTCACCGCAGCGCGGCCAAAAAACCCAAAAGACCGTTCTCGCCGAGAAGCTGATTGTCTCCGCCGGTTGTCTCGGAACGAATGAACTCCTGCTACGCTCAAAGCAACGGTCCGATGGCTTGCCCGCCTTGAGCGACAAAACCGGCTTCGGGTTTTCGACCAATGGAGACTACATCGGATTTCTTGAGGAAATTAACGAGCACGTAACATTAACCAGAGGCCCGGTGACGACTTCGTTCGCCCACTTGAACACGAACGACTTGGGAACGGAATTGGATCAGCCTCGATTCCATACCATCGAAGACCAGGGAGTGCCACCGGCGTTGGCCTCGGTGGTTGGCGTAGGAGTTCCTCTTATCCGATCACTTGGCAAAGGCCGTGGCGAACGCTTGTTCGTTCTCTTGAGCATGTTGCTCTGGGCCATGAATCGCCTTGTTCGATTTTTTGAAGCGTTTTTCAAGAACGCTGAAGAACGGCAGGATTTCTTCAAGTCACAGGAAGAGATAACGGGGAAGATGATGTGCGTGGTCGCGCAAGGCCGGGAGTCGGCCGTGGGGCAATTTCGATTGGGCGAGTGCGCGCGGGAAACGGGCTTGCGAGTCAAGCGAAGCGATGGAAAGGCATTTCACGAAGACCCTGTTTACAAGGACATCGAAGCCTCTTTGCAAAAACTTGCCGACAAGTTGGTTTCCCCAACTGCCAAAAAGCCCAGGTTCATAAATCCTTTCTTAATGGACGCTGCCGGAGCATTCAACGCCACGTCAGTTCCTTCGCCGCATCCGCTTGGCGGGTGTCGAATCGGTGAAGATATTTCAAAGGGCGTTGTGGATGAATTTGGCCGCGTGTACAAGAAAGATGACAACAATTCCAAGGATGTTTACCAAGGTCTCTACGTTGCAGACGCATCAATAATTCCGACGGCTCTCGGAGTAAATCCATCCTTGACCATCAGCGCTCTTTCACTGCGCATCGCGGATTCCATCATTTCGGAATTGTGAACCGTCTCTCGTGCATAGTTGCTGTTCGCACGTTCTGCTGATTTGCAGTGTCACATCGCGGCACCCAGGCAGCGCAGATTCGGCGTCACCAAGTCAAGGAATTCTCTAGGACGTTGTCGGGCTCATCCTTCTCTGCGAGTCTTCGATTCGAAAGGCTCGATTACGATCGTGCGGCAAAACTAAACGAGCAATGAAAGTTCACGATTTGCTGCTCGCGTCAAGTGGCGTGTTCTGAACAACGAGGAGCCGACCTGCTCCTCACCGGTGGACGCGATGTTGTCGGCGACTCGAGCGCGATGGCTTATGTCGAATTGCAGTTTCTTACAAAGTGAACGCGAAATTGATTTCTATTTGCGCAGCAAAAACAACCCAACAATGGCGAAGGCCACACCAGTAAGCCGCTGCCAGGATGGGGCTTCGTGAAAAAACAAAATCCCAGCGATGGCCATGATCGCAGCGCCGCCAGCTAAGATTGCCGGCACGGCAGAAAGCGGTCCGCCACGTTGAAAAAGGAGGAAGAATGCGATTGTGCCGGCGCCAACGCAAATTCCAGTGAGAAGCGAATAATTAAATCCACCTGCGCTGAATTTTTGATTCCATCGTCCGCCGAACCAAAGAACTGCGAGATAAAGCAAGATCGACAGTGCCGCGCTGGCTTCGACAACGAAACCTCCGAGACCATCGCCGATACGCTCCGAAGCAAGTCGCGTGAAGATTTGATGCGCACCGTAAAGAACAGCCGCAACAACGGCATACCAGAACCATGAGCTCATGCGGCGAGATTAGCTGGCCAAGATCGAACGTCCACGATTAACATCCGGTTTCGCCGCATGAGATGGGTCACTCGCGAGAAAATTAAAGTCGACCGCGTTGCTTGTCCGTGGCTGATCAAAAAATTTGTCGATCCGGAGGCGGAATTTGTTTTTCTTCCGCACGAAACTGATTGGGCAAAGATCCAGGATGGAATCGTGTTCGACGTGCCGAAGTGCGAGCTCGGACACCACGGCGAAGATGTTTCGTTCAATTCGATCCTGAAGAAATATAAGCTGACCGATCCGGCGCTGGTTTTGCTGGGCGAGATCGTGCGCGCTGCGGATTCGCGTCCGAGCAATCCACATCCAGCCGGCGAGGGTTTGCGCTGGATTGCCGCCGGCTTCGGCGCGCTCGGGTTAAGCGATCACGAAATTCTTGAGCGCGAATTTGTCGTTTACGACGCACTTTACGCGGAATGCAAACGGCGAGTCGGAGGTTTAAATTGATGAAACTTTGTACTATCGCGTGCCTGTGCCTAGTCTGCACAACACGGACCGGAACCCTCAGCGCTGGGCCAGTCAGCTCGGATCATGAACTCAAACCAATCGCGTTGCCCGGCGCGACGGGTGCGGTAGCACTCGACTATTTCGCCTACGATCGTGCGACTAGAAAATTGTGGGTGCCAGCCAGCAACACCGGAAGGGTCGATGTAATCGACGAGGCAACTGACACTGTCTCGCAGGTCACCGGATTTCGAACGGGTGAAGTTGAGCTGCGTGGACGAAAAGTGATGCTCGGACCAACAGCCGTCAGTATTGGTGACGGTGTCGCCTACATCGGCAATCGCGGGGATTCGAGCTTGTGCATCATTGATACTCACAGCCTCGAACGCGGAGAGTGCTTGCAGGTCGCTCCGCCTTCGGCCGGCCGTGCCGCTGCCCCCGATGGCGTCGTCTATGTCGCGGCGACACGAGAATTGTGGATCACTACTGGCGCGCCGCCGCTCGGAATCAGTTCAGCAGATAAATCTCTCCAGGTGTTTGACGCTTCGGACCCGCGCCACCTGAAATTGAAAACGAAAATTCCGTTAGACGGATCGGCCGAAGGGTACGCGGTCGATAACCAGCGCGGATTATTTTACACGAATATCGAAGAGACTGGCAATACGGTGGCGATCGATGTGCGGAGCCGCAAGGTGGTCGCCAAATGGAATGCCGGCAGCGCGGATTTACAAGGCTTGGCGCTGGACAACGCGCGAAACTTTCTCTTCGTGGCCTGCGGCGATCACGTCGTGAGCCTTGATCTCAATTACGGCGGAAAAATCAGCGATTCGATCACCACGGGCCCTGGTCTGGACAATATTGATTATTCGCCAGACCTAAAAGTTCTCTACGCGGCTGCTTCCGTTGCTGCGACCCTGACCATCACTGAAGTGGATGATAAGGGAAAGTTCCGCCTGAAGGCGACAATCCCAACCGTAAAGGGCGCACGCGGTGTTGTGGCGGCGAAGGGCGAAACTGCGTATCTCATCGATCCGGCTGAAGGGCGCATCTTGAAGCTGACACACAAATAACACGGTACTGCGTCTCAGGGCGCGTCATTGCGTCGCTGCTTTGGGCTCGAAGATGGCCAGCAATGCAGGCATGATGATCAGCACAAGCGGCAGCGAAAAAATCAGTCCCGAGATAATGGCGATTGCCAGCGGTTGCTGCATGGCCGCACCGTGACCGATCCCCAGCGCTAGCGGAAGCAAGGCGAGTATGGCGGCGAACGTAGTCATTGAAATCGCGCGCATCCGATTAATTCCGGCGAGGATCAAGCGATCATCGCTGCCGGGCAACGAACGAAATTCGGAATAATAGAAAATCGCGATCTCGGTAACGATGCCGACGATCATGGTCATGCCCATGCGCGAGGTGATGTTGAACTCGGTGCCCGTGACCCACAGGCCAATGAAAACTCCAGCGACCGCGAATATCGGGACGAGCAACATCGCAAAGGCGACATGAAAACTTTCGTAAAGAAAAAGCAGAAGCAAGAAGATGAGAACGATTGCGGCGATTAAGATCATCGTTAGGCCGCGAAAAGCGATCTGTTGTTGCTCGTAAAGTCCGCCAAAAGTGTAGAGCACGTTGTTTGGAATGACTCCCGATTTGGCGAGCGTCCTTTTTACGTCACTGACCGTCGAGCCGAGATCGCGGCCGCTGATGCGGGCGGTTACCGCAATCATGCGTTTAAGATCATCGCGCATGATCTCGGGCTCACCGCTCACGGGGAGGAGCGTGGCCACGCGTTTGAGCGGAAACAGGTGGCCATCTGGCGCGCGCAAAAGAAGATTGTCGATGTTACGCATCGTTTCGCGCGCATCGCGCGGAATCCAAACGCGAACGCCAACCAGTTTCGGCCCCTGTTGGATGCGCGTGGTGACGTTGCCGGTCAGGAAATCGTCCAGGGCCTTTGTGACAGCCTCCGGATCCATGCCTTCGAGCCCGACCTTCACCCGATCCACCTGAATGTTGAGGGCGTCGCCTGCCGGCACGATGCCGCTTTTCAGCTCAACCACACCACGAACTTTTGAAATCGTGTCCGCGACTCGCGGCGGCAGCGTTTGCAAAAGCTGGTCGTCATCCGAATAAAGTTTAATCTCGATCGGCTGCGGGACACTGGTGAGGTCGCCGATCAGATCTTCCATCAACTGCAAAAGCTCGACCTGAAGACCGGGAATATGTTTCTCGATCTCATCACGAACGTCATTCATGACTTCTTCAATTCCGCGGCGCGGAAATGGTTTTAAACGAACAAAAAAGTCGCCGGTGTTTGCTTCAGTGACGCCCCCACCCAGCTGCAATCCGGTGCGGCGCGAATAAGTCTGAACCTCGGGAGTTTCCTGCAGAACGGATTCTACCTGGCGCAACAGGCGATCAGTCTCGGCCAGGGAAGTGCCAGGCGGCGAAATATAATCGAGAATGAAACCGCCCTCATCCATAACGGGCATGAAACCGGCACCAACATTTTTGAATGCGATAAAACCAAGCAACAGCAACGGAACCAAGAACACGATAACGAAGCGCGGTTTACCCAGAAGGCGCTGCATTTTCTCCCGATAAATCTTGTGCACGCGGCGCGTGAATCCACCCTGCTCCTCGAGCTCGGTGTCCTTTTGTTTTAACAGCGTTGCGCACAGGACCGGCACAGCCAGCCAGGCGACAACAAACGAAATGATGAGACTTGCCGCCATCGTTAACGACAGCGCTTTGAAAAACGCGCCGGTCACTCCGGAGAGAAATGCCAGTGGCGCGAAAATGATGATTGTGGCCGCGGAGGAACCCGCTAGCGGGTTGGTGAATTCACCGGCCGCACTCAGCACGTGCGAATGAGGATCGCCCCCGCACGCGCCACGCACGCGGCGAACGATGTGTTCTACCATTACAATCGCATCGTCAACGATAAGTCCGACAGCAGCGGCCATTCCGCCAAGCGTCATGATGTTGAAGCTCATTTTCAGTACGTAAAGAAGCAAGATGGTCGCGGTAAGTACGGCCGGCACAGCCAACGACGCGATCAAAGTGACTTTCCAGTCGCGCAGAAAAACGAGCAGGACGAACGCGGCGAGAACCATTCCGATCAGGATTGCATCCCGTGTACTGTGTTCCGACGTGGTGATGAGATCGCTCTGATCGTACCAGTCAGCGATCCTCACCCCTTCGGGAATCTGCTTCCTGATTTCGCGCAGCTTCGCCTTGATGCCGCGTGCGATATCGACAGTGTTTCCTGACGGCTGCTGATAAACCTGGAAGAGCACCGCATCGCGACCATCAGCCGTGACGCGAACCCATTGAGGCTCGGCTGAATGCTCGACTGTGGCTACGTCATCAAGCAAAACGACGCCGTCGGGATTTGAGCGCAGCACGGTGTGCTCGATCTCGTCGAACTTTTTGAGACGCGTATCCGAAACGACGAGATAAAGTTTGTCGTATTGCTCGAGGCGACCGACCGCGACGAGCACATTGGAAGCTGAGAGCGCGCTGGCGACTTCGGCCAGCGTCATCTTAAAGGATTGCAATTTGTCTGGATCGACATTGACACGGTATTCTTCGACCCGGCCGCCTTGCACCCCAACGCGCGCAACTCCCGCAACGGTGGAAAGGGCGGGGCGCAAAGTGTAAAGCGCAAGGTCGCGCAACTCGACCAATGAATGCGAATCGGAAGTGAGGCTGTAGGCAATCACCGGGAAGACGGTCGGATCCATGCGTTCGACATCGAATGAAGTGCCGGACGGCAGGCTCGGCAGAATCTTGTTTACTTGCGACTGACATTGAAGCATGGCCGAAATCATGTCTTCGCCCCACGCGAAATTGACCGAGATTTCTGCGGTGCCCCGGCTCGTTGTGGATCTTACGCTGTGCACGCCGGGAATTGCGCGCACTGCTTCTTCCACCGGCGTCGTAACTTCCACGGTCATTCGCTCGGCAGGCCGGTCGCCGGCATCCAATGTGATACGAACACGGGGAAAACTGACCTGCGGAAAAAGCGATACCGGCAGAGAAAAACTCGCGAGTGTGCCGGCGAGTGCGAGCGCACCGAGCAAAAACAGAATGGAACGCGCATGGTTGTGCGCCCACGCACTAAAACTCATTTTTTGATTTGGACGGCCATGCCGTCTTCCAGCTCGTAGTTGCCCACGGTCACGACCGGCTCCCCTCCGTGCAGGTCATCTGTGATCACCTGCATTTCCTTCGGATTTTCGGCCCCGATTTTCACCGTGTGCTTTGTCGCGCGATTGTTTGTCACGGTAAACAATTCGAATTCACGAGACTCGTTAGGCAAGACCGCCGACCGAGGCACAACGAGCGCATCCTTCTCCGTCCGCTGGATTTCGCCGCGAACATACTGGTCCAGCAACAGCTTTGTTCCGGGCGGCAAAGCGACGTAAACATCGACAAGTCGAGTGGTTGGATCAATCCGCCGGGTCACCAGACGGATAGAGCCTTCCACCTCCGCCGCAGTCGGATCGTTCACCGGCACAATGGTAATGGGCGCGCCTTCTTCGGCAGCGGAAAGGTCCTCCGCTTCGACGCCGAGTTTCACTTCGATCTCATTCTCGGCAACGATCTCAACCAGCGGGCCGCCGGACGGAACGATCTGTCCATCCTGCGCGTCCACCTTGGCAATCACGCCCGACATGTCGGAGTGAATTCGGTTATCGCCTCCCGCGCCGGCGCGTTGCAAAGCGGTAAGCTGCGCCTCTGCGTCGCGGGCCGTCTTTTCCGCCGCGCTTAGGTCTTGATTTGTGGCGAGTTTCAAATTGAAACGCTCCTGTGTTTGCCCGAGTTCTTTCCGCGCCGCTTCCGCTGCGTTCTTGGCTTGTTGAAATTGTACTTGTGCGGCAGGGCTCAGCTCAATCTCGATCAAGGGATCGTTCTCCTGCACGAATTGACCGGGCGCGACCAGGACGTGACGCACGCGCGTTTCAAACGCAACCGAAACGGTATGCGTCTTGCCCGGCTGCGCCACTACGCTGCCATAAACGATCACTTTTTCGGTGATGGTCTTTCGTTCGACCTTCGCGACCTGAACTTCCGCCACCGGGGCAGCTTTTTTTTCCTCCTGCCCAATTCCAAAGCGCTGTGCCATCCAGACCAGCGCGCTAACAATCACGAGAGCCGCGATTGCGACGATGATGGTTCGCGTTTTGTTCATCGCGTCTGTAACGCCTTGTTCATTGGAAGAAAATGGCCGGACGCGATCTCCAGCGCGGTGTGCGCCTCGAGTAATTGCTCCTGGAGCTTGATTAACTGGATTCGTTTCTGCAACAAGTTGCTACGAGCGGTGTAGTAACTGAGCACGTCAGCGTTTCGCTGCTCGATTGCGGTCTGCGCGGAGCTAACGAGTTTTTCCAATAGCGGCAACGCTTCTTCCGCGGCCGCTATTTGTCGATCTAAGGAACGAATGTCGGCGATGGCGACGGCAATGTCGGAACGCGCTTCGAATACGCGCTGATCGTACTCATCGCGCAATCGTTGGCGGGTCGCGCGCTCGGTCGCAATCACGCCCTGATTGCGGTCGAAGATTGGGACATCAACAGCGACATTGAAACCAGTGCTGTGCACGTTAGTTGTATCGCTCGCCCTGACGATCGCAGCCGAAATTTTCGGAAACTGGGCGAGAATAGCCGCGCGCACGGTAGCATCCTGACTTTCGAGTCCTCGTTGCAATCCAAGAAGATCGAGGCGGCGCGATTCCAGATCATCGGCCAAGTCACGTTGGCCAGGTGCGGCAAGGCGGCTCGGCAAAGTCAGGCCGGCGCGCAAAGCAACTTGGGTGTCCGGCTCAACGCCGAGAATTTTGTTCAAGCCAAGACGCTGTTTCTGAAATTCCTGCTCCAGGGCAAGCATGGTCGCACGCGAATCCTGACTGGCCGATTCGACCGCCGCCAGATCGAGCACGGTTTTCTCATGCGCATCAACCGCTTTTCGCATCGCGTCCGTGCTCTGTTGCAAACCTTCGGTCGCTTCAAGCGCCTTCGAAAACTGCGCGTTCAACCCGAGCACACGATAAACGGCCGTGCGCGCGTTCACCGCAATCTGCCATTCCTGCCAGGCAACGTCCAAATCCACCGAACGAAAATTTTTTCTGGCCGCGGTTTGTTTCGGCAAAAACGGGACCAGCGCGCTGAATTCCCAGCCCGCATTGAACGTGTATCCGGTCTGCGTTCCGACGGTGTTTCCGCCGGTAACGTAGTCGCGTTCGTAGGACACGACCGGATTCGGCAAAATTCCCGCCTGGATCAGTTGCGCCGCCGCCAGTCCGCGACGATCCCGAATGGCCCGCAACGCCGGATTGGAATAGAGCGCAATGGTGGCCGCTTCGTCCGGCCCAATGCCGCCGCGAAGATCGATCGACAACTGCTCGGGCGATCGATTTTGAAAACGAGAAGCTGGAACTCTGAGCATCGTCTCGATCGCAGCCGTGCTCTCCATCGGAGATTCAGCACGGAGCGGAGCCAGGAGCGACATGCCGAACAGGAGAGTTAGCCAAGTTTGCGTCTCCAGATTTTGCAATCGCGTCGCCCGCATTCTGCGCCCGAACAACGGTTCTTGTTTGTTTCGCCTGTGATGATCGCACGTCACCTTACGCTTGACTCTAGCGATGATGAAGTCAGACACAAAGATGCAGCGTGTCTGACGTCGCATGATCGATGAAGTCGCGGATCAGTGCCTACGCCGTGTGTGAATCGTTGTCTAAAGGCGTAATATTTATCCGATGACTAGTGCGACCCGTGAGGAGACTTTGCACCGATTGTTCCTGATCAGCGTCTGGACCAAAGGTGTTGCCGGTGTCCTGGAGACTTTTGCAGGAGTTCCGTTCTTCTTTATCAAACCCGACATGGTCGAGCGCTTCGTCGTTTTACTGACCGCGCCCGAGTTGTCTGAAGATCCGAACGATTGGATCGCCACCACTCTCACTCGTGCGGTCCACCGCTTCACTGCCGATACCGCACTTTTTGCCGGGGCTTATCTTGTCATTCACGGCTTGATCAAGATTTTTCTGGTCGCTGGTCTTTTGCGGCGAAAATTGTGGGCATACCCGACGTCGCTCTGGTTCCTCGCCGCATTCATCGTTTACCAATGTTACCGTTACATCTACACGCATTCGGTCTGGCTTGTCGTGCTCACGATTGTCGATCTTATCGTGGCGTTTTTGATCTGGCACGAGTATCAGTCGCGCAAACAGCTTTATGCGCTATGAATTGCGGAGCTAGAACTCAACTTCGATCACGAACCGGACGAAGTCCTCGCGATTCTGATCGAACCCTTTCGAGTATCCGGCCTTGAATGTGATGTCGCGCGGAAACGCCAGCCAGATTTGGGGAATCACGGTCCCGCCGTGCTCATGCACGTCGTATTTCAGCTCCGAGCCAAAACGAAACAGTTTTGTCACATCGTAACGGGCACCGGAAGCGAGCTCAACGCTGGGCGCGCCGCGATTCACGGGCAATTCCTCCCCCACGTTGAGCGTAAAATTCAACTTGGCAAAATCTTTCGACAGAACAAGACGCGGTTCGAGGCCATATTGGTAGTGACCGTTTTCTAACCGACGCGCGTTCGTCTCTGCCGACAAAGCGACGTCGATCGGCCAGTCACCTTCCTCGGCAAAGCGGCATCGAGTTTCCAAACGCGCGGAATCGAAATTTGCATTGCCTTTGTTAGGGTCATCGACGGTCGCTCGTCCATCGATCATCAAGTGATCCGTGATTCCGTACTCGAGCGCGACGTTGTGCCGCGTGAAATCGCCTCCTGGTTTTGTGCCGTAGTCAAACCAGTATTCCGGCTCCACCGCATGTTGGTCCAGAGTCTGGAAAACCAGCGTTTCATCGATGTAATCCTCGCGGTGCGCCAGCGCCATTGACACGGGCAATAAGCTGAGGCACATGACGAGCAACTTCACCGCTCGCTCGCTCCGGCAATTCATCGCCGAAGCAGGAACAGTCCGACGATCGCAAATGCGACGCCAGCAAGCCGCTGCCACGATGGCGCTTCGTTAAAAAAGAAAATCCCCGCGACAGCCATGATCGCAGCGCCGCCGGCTAAAATCGCCGGCACCGCGGAAAGCGGACCGCCGCGTTGAAAAAGGAGAAAGAAGGCGATCGTTCCAGCTCCGACACAGATTCCAGTGAGAAGCGAATAATTGAATCCGGTGGCGCTGAATTTTTGGTTCCAGCGTCCGCCGAACCAAAGAACGGCGAGATAAATCAAGATCGACAGTGCCGCGCTAGCTTCGACAACGAAACCGCCGAGACCATCCCCGATACGCTCCGAAGCAAGTCGCGTGAAGATTTGATGCGCACCGTAAAGGACAGCCGCTACGACCGCGTACCAGAACCAAGAGGCCACAAAACAAGAAGTTAAATCAGCGCTGGATCGCGTGCGAGAACATTAAACTCAACCGCGTGGCTCAGCGCGCTTTGTCGAACGCGAGCTTAAGACCAAACGCTATGAGGATAGCGCCCATCGCGCTGTCGAGTGCCATCACCACACGCCGCTGCCTAAGCCAGCCCGACAGTGACTCGGTCGCGTTTGTTAACAACAAAAACCAAAGAATGCCTTCTGTCGCGTGAATCGACGCCAGCAGCATACTGAATGACCAAACCTGAACACCCGCCGGAATAAATTCCGGCAGGAAGCTTAGATAAAAAACGCCAACCTTAGGATTGAGAAGGTTCGTTAACAAACCACGCCTCAACCACCGAGAACCGTCCATGCTCACACGTCGCTTCCAGGCTGGTTGAGTAATGCTGTTCGAATGAGTGGAACAAAAAGCACGGATAAACAATTTCATCCCCAAATAGCCAAGATAGAAAGCGCCAACGATTCGCAGCAAATTGTAAGCGAATCGGGAAACCGCGAGGAGAGCGTTTAGCCCAAAAGAAGCCGCAATGCCCCAAACCAAACAGCCAGAACAGATGCCGGCGCCCGCCAGCATTGCTTGTTTTCTGCCTTCGACCGCAGCTGTTCGCAGTACCAGAGCCGTATCAAGCCCTGGCGTAATAGTTAACAAACCGGCGGTGAAAGTAAACGATAGCAAGGTCTGCTCAACGCTCATAAAACTCAGTTAATAATTGTGTTCTCTTTCTCGCGTAGAATTGAACCGATCGATGGTTTCCGATTGGCAGGCTTTCAATCTGCTGATTTCGCGAGTTTTCTCAAAAATTGCTACGGGCTCGGCCTCGTGCCTGGCGGGCAAGCTGTAAAATACCAACAGCCACGTCTCCGGTATTCTCTCTTACGAGGGATTCAATTTCGTCTTGTATTATACATATATCATTAGATTATACATATAACAAATGAACCAGAAAGTCCTTCTCATCAGCAACTCGACGGTTTATGAGCGCGGCTATCTCGATCATGTTGAACTTGAGATTAGGAGCTTCCTGGCCAACGCCCAGCAGGTCTTATTTTTTCCATTCGCTTTGTATGATCATGATGCCTACACGGCTAGAGCGAAGACGTGCTTCGCTGCTATAGGCTATACCCTCGAATCCGCGCACGAAGCAGCGAATCCACGGAAAGCTGTCGAGGAAACGGATGCAATTTTTATCGGCGGAGGCAACACGTTCCGGTTGCTAAAGGCGCTTCAGGATTTTGATCTCATCGAACCGATTCGACGGAAAGTAAGGAGCGGAGCGAGCTATATCGGCAGCAGCGCTGGTTCGAATGTTGCCGGACCAACGATAAAAACAACGAAGGACATGCCGATTGTCCAGCCGCGCTCGTTCGACTCACTCGGGTTGGTGCCATTTCAGATCAGTCCGCATTATCTCGACCCCGATCCCAACTCGCGCCACATGGGTGAAACACAGGAAGAACGCATCCTGCAATTCCTGGAAGAAAACGATACGCCGGTTGTCGGAATGCGGGAAGGAGCGTGGCTGCTGGTTGAAGGTAGCTCAGTCATGCTAAAGGGTTTGAGCGGTGCAAGAATTTTTCGACGCGGCCAGGTTCCGGTAGAAGCGGTACCGGTCTCGCAGATCTCGGAATTGGTAGGAACGGTCAATGCAAACTGACGGCACTTTGCTGCTGCACGATAATGACATCGCCCAGCTGCTCAGTTTCGAGGAGTGTATAACTGCTGTTGAAAAAATCTTCCGATTGCAGGGCGAAGACAAATTACCCACATCCAAAATCCTGGGGATACACGCATCGCACGGCGGCTTGCACGTAAAGGCCGGACTGCTCCCGGGGAACACGAGTTATGTTGTCGCCAAGGCAAACACAAACTTTCCGGACAATGCGCATCAATTCGGTCTGCCAACCATTCAGGGTGTTATCGTCATTTTCGACGCTGATAATGGCTATCCGCGAGCGATCCTCGATTCAACGGATATTACGATTAAGCGAACAGCGGCCGCTTCCGCAGTTGCGGCAAAATATTTGGCTCGAACGAATTCATCTGTTGGCACAATTTGTGGCTGTGGTCAGCAGGGCCGCGCGCACCTTCGTGCACTGCACGCTGTTCTTCCGCTGGAAAAAACCTACGTCTTCGATCTGGATAAGCGCGTCGCGGAAGATCTCGCTACTGAGCTCGCAGATGAGTTAAACTTGCAGATCGAAACTGTTTCCGATTTGCGACATGCAATTCAGGAAAGCGATATCTGCGTTACTTGTACGCCATCACACCAGTTCTTTGTCCGCAGAGAAGATGTATCTCCTGGCGCTTTTATCGCTGCCGTTGGCGCCGATAATGAATATAAACAGGAGATTGATCCTGCCTTAATGGCTTCGTGCAAGGTCGTAGTGGACAGCCTTGAGCAATGCGGCACTATAGGCGATTTGCACCACGCAATTTCTGCGGGACTGATGCGACCAGAGAATGTTTACGCCGAATTGGCGGAAGTTGTAGCCGGCCAGAATGCCGGGCGCACAAGCGAAGGCGAAATTATTGTCTTCGACAGTACCGGTGTCGCCATCGAGGACGCGATTACGGCCGTTGCAGTGTATGAAAAGGCCTGCTCAGCCAACGTCGGAAATCACTTTAACTTTGCCGCAAAAAAGTAGTCGAAGCACAACATGAAATGGATTACTCGCGAGAAAATTAAAGTGGACCGCGTGGCTTGCCCGTGGTTGATCCGAAATTTTGTCGATCCGGAGGCAGAATTTGTTTTTCTTCCGCACGAAACTGATTGGGCAAAGATCGACAACGGCATTGTCTTCGACGTGCCGAATTGTGAGCTTGGCCACCACGGCGAAGATGTTTCGTTCAATTCGATCTTGAAAAAATACAAGCTCACGGATCCCGCGCTAGTTTTACTCGGCGAAATTGTGCGCGCAGCGGATTCGCATCCGAGCAATCCACACGTGGCTGGTGAAGGTTTGCGCTGGATCGCCGCCGGCTTCGGCGCGCTTGGATTGAGGGACCACGAAATTCTCGAACGTGAATTTGTCGTTTACGATGCGCTTTACGCGGAATGCAAACGCCAGGCCAACAAAGCATAAGTCCTGGTCGTCGGCTTGCTGATTTTTTCGGGCTTAAACGCAATCTCGCCATCCTGCTCGTCGCCATTTTCGTCATCGGCACAGGCGAGGAACTTTGGATGCGTTTTGTGCCAAAGTACCTGCAAGCGGTCGGCGCGACTGTTTTTGTCATCGGTTTTTACGACGCGCTGCGCACATTGCTCGGCGCGGTTTACGCCTATCCTGGCGGAGTAATTGTCGATGTTTGGGGACATCGCCGCGCATTTATTATTTTCAATTTTGTCTCAATCGTTGGTTACGCGGTTGTCCTGCTCGTTCCGCATTGGGGCGCGGTGATCGCGGGGATGTTTCTCTTCCTATCCTGGACGTGCTTTTCGTTGCCAGCAACGTTTTCACTCGTCGGCGCAACGCTCGATGCAAATCGGCACTCGATGGGCGTGGGTGTGCAGTCGGTGATCAAGCGTCTGCCCATCATGATCGCGCCGGTTCTTGGCGGAATGTTGATCGACCACTTCGGCGTCGTGGGCGGCGTGCGCATCGCCCTCATGATTTCGATTTTGCTTTCGGTTGCGACGATTTTTGTGCAGCAACAACTGCGCGAAGAGCAGAATGGTAGGGCGCGAACGCCGGGCGCGCCGGCTCTCGAACGCTGGAAATTTTGGCGAAGTCTCATCGAGTTCAACGCGCCGATGCGGCGGCTACTTCTGAGCGATATTCTCATCCGCTTTTGCGAGCGCATTCCTTACGCATGGGTGGTGATTTTCGCGATGGATTACGTTGGCGTAAGCGGCAAAGAAATTGGTGTACTCACCGCTATCGAAATGCTGGCGGCGATATTGTGCATCATTCCAGCATCGCATTACGCCGATCGATATGGCCGAGAATCATTTGTCATCGTCACCTTCCTGATGTTCACGCTATTTCCGATTAGTTTGCTTGTGTCGCGAAGTTTCCCGGCGCTGATCATTGCCTTCGGGATTCGCGGGTTCAAAGAATTTGGCGACACATCGCGCAAGGCGCTCATCATCGGATATTCTAATCGGGGACGTTGCGGACAAATGGTCGGAGCTTACTATCTTGTTCGCGATTTGATCGTCAGCGTCGGGGCGCTCGTCGGCGCGTATCTTTGGAGCCTTGGGCCAGGCCTGAACTTTTTGGGCGCGGCCGTGCTTGGAGCTGCTGGGACGATTTTCTACATCAGAAGTGTCCGTCAGGAGCGGCAGCGTTCGCTCGCGGATTTGAAGGAAGAACTCTCCCGGCGCCGCTCGGAATCGTAGGAGGTGATGCGTTATGGCAGACCAAGAATGCCTACCCGATGATAGCATCGCGCAAATGGCGCTGCGTTATGACTTTGTCTTCCGTTTGATTTTGTAAGTTAGGAAGCACTCGTTCCCAGTCACGTCCATGTCGACGAGCGAACAATGCACGCTGGCCGGTAAAAATTTCTTGCTTAACCCGGTGAGCGTCGGCGCGCCGGTTCCCCCGAACAAATAAGGCGCGATGGTAAGATTGAGTTGATCGACCAGCCCGCGTTCAAGCAATGATCGAAACAAAGTCGGACCGCCTTCGCACGCCAGTGTGCGGATGCCGTATTCGCTGCGCAGCATTCGAAACATCTCAGCCAGATCGACATGTTGCGATTCGCTAAGATGCAAGACCGCTTTCTTCCGAAGCGCCGTTTGAATCCTTTTCGGCATTTCCTTTGTCGAAAAAATCAGGATTGGTCCTGCAGTCGCGGGGTCGGACAGAAAAATTTTCAATTGACTATCGATCCTGCCTCTGTTGGAGATGATCACGCGTATAGGCGCGGGAGTTTGTCCACGTTTGAGTCTTTCTCCACAGAGCTTCGGAGGAATGCCAAGGCGCACGTTATCGCGTTTGAGCGTCGTATGGCCGACCAAGACGGCGTCGGCCAGCGCGCGTTGCCGAAATAGATGCAGCTTGTCTTCGCGGGAAGTGAAATCCACCGGGGAGAAATGTTTCGTGGTGATCTTGCCGTCCACGGTCATGGCAAACGTAGCGACGACAAATGGGCGGTGATGTTTTCGTTTCATCCAAAGGAAAACGCCTAACGTCCAACTGCCTGAATTGAGCGTTCAGCGTTCGGCGTTGAGCGTTAAGTATTAAGAATTAAGCGTTAAGCGTTAAGCGTTGAAGAGGCTCTTATTCCGTACTACCGATTTCGTGCTCGAGCGTGGCGACCGCGCGTTCCATTTCGCGTAACCGGACACGTTTTGCTACCCCGCTTGGTTTGTAGAAGAAGTAAACGATGCCGCCAGGGGCGCAGCAGATGACAATGACGAGGAATCCAAGCGATCCGATGAGCTTGGCTTTTTCAACCGTGACACCGCAGAGGTTGTTGAGCATGACTTGAAGAAGTTTTTCGCGTAGGCCAATTCCAGCAAGGCTTATCGGAACTGCGGTGATTGTGCGCTCGATCGGCATGACGGCGAAAAAATCGACGGCAGGTACCGGTACGGGCGGTGTTTTTCGCACGTCTTCGGCGTGAAGGGCGTAGGCGACAAAGAGAAAGGTCGTGAATGTTGCCAAATGGGCGACAAGCGAGGCGCTGAATGCAAGGAATGTTGCTAACCAATGTCGCGCGTAAAGATGATACGCGGTCGCGATCTCAATCAATTTATCGCGGCCCGGGAATTTGTGCGGCAAGAGATGAAAAAGGTTAAAACCGCTAATGATAAAGCTGATGAGCAGGCCCGCGATAGAAACGCTAAGAAGCATGCCCAGTACGACTAGGAGTTGGTGCGGGGTGAAACCGGTTTCAATGGTGACGGGCGTTCGCCATAGCAAATCAAATCTGAGCGTAACCAGCGTGACGGTAATCGTCACAAGCGCGACCAGCCCGATTAATCGATCGAACACGACCGCGAGCAACGCGCCCGCCTTGTGATGAGCAGTCTCTTTCAGCAGCAGGTAGCTCTTAATAATATCGCCGCCGGTGCCGCCAGGCAGGAACTGGTTGTAAAACATGCCGATTAAGAAGAGACCGGCCAGACGGAAAAGATTGAGTCGAATGCCCTGGACGCGGAGCAAAATCTGCCAGCGCACCGCGGCTGAAATTTCGACAAGAATGTAAGCAAGAATGGCGGCGCCGACCCATCGGTAATCCGCGGCGTGCAGCGCCTTACTCATTTTGTCACGCTGCTGGTGATCGTGAAAGACCCACCAGAGCAGAGCGATCGTGACGGCGAGCTGAATTACCGTCATCACAGTTTTCTTCATTGGTGATTGAAGTGCTGTTTCCAAGTGTTCACTGATCGCTGAATTTCCCCGGTGGTTTTGCGCGGGCTCATTTCCCAAACAAATATGCAATCGCGCGGGAGCAGGGGAACGAGTTCATCAAGATCGACATCACCGGCAAACGGCGGTTGATGATCTTGCGCGGGCCAGGTGCAGTCTTGCACGTGGCAGCCGAAGGCGCGCGGACCAATTTGGCGAAGCCATTCGGCATGATCGAGAAAGGCCAGGTTCTCCTTGATCTGAATGTGGCCAAAGTCGTGCCAGTAACCGAGTTGCGGCGAGTTTATCTCCTCGAGCAACGCCGGCAGCTCGCGTTCGCTCGGAATCTCTTCGTAGCCGCGTCGCCCTTCGACGCCGAGTTTGACGCTCTTTGACGAGGCGTAATCGACTACCCGGCGCAAGCAATCTTTGGCGCGCGAAAGGTAAGGCGCGGCGGCTGCTTCGCGTTTTTGCACAGCGCGGATTTTTGCGTGGACATACTTGCGCGAGAGCAGTTTTCCTTTTTTTGCGAGCGCAATCAATGAATCGGTCGCCGGGTTCATGCGTACTTCACCCAGGTGGAGGACAACGAATGGCGCACCGAAGCGTTGTGCGAAATCGATGGTTTGAAAAGTCTGTTTGATTGCGCGCTCGCGTTCGTTCGAGTTAGCGGACGAGAATTGGTAACAATCAGGCGACGCACCCAGAACTTCTAGTGGAAGCGGACAGAAATTGTGTAGGCTGCTGAATTTAATTTTGCCCGATTCAAACACCTTTTGAATTCCGGGCATCAGCGAAATCCGAATGCCGTGGCCGAGCTCAACGCAATCGAAGCCCAGATCGACAATCTCACGAAGCATTTCGTCTCCTGCTGTATGCCGATGAGAATTCCAGCAGGTGGAGAAGGAAATCATGATCGCGCCTAACGATTGCTCACGCGACCGGCGCCATCTCCGATTCTCGCACCGGCGCGATTGGACGATCGCAAACATGCCGGCCGGCGATGCTGAGAACGGTAAACGCCGCGATTCCGTAAATTACTGATGCAATTGCCAGGGCCGTGCGCATTCCGATCAGATCTGAAAATCCTGGGACAATCAGGCCGCCGATCGGCATCAATCCAAAGAAACTCATGCCGAAAACGGCAGAGACACGGCCACGCAAGTGTGGGGGCGCGTGCTCCTGCACAATCGTGTTGGCCAAGCCGAAGTTCATGGAAAGCGCGATGGCGATGAGTCCCATCGCACCGGCGGTGAATAGGAAGGTGTGCGACCGCGACATGCAAAAGACTCCGAAGCCAATGGCAAGCACGTTGCCACTCATGAATTTTAAGCGGCGCGCGCGCGCGACGCTGAGCAGGCCAATTGCACCGAGAAATGCGCCTGTTCCGCTTACCGCCATTAACCAGCCAAGGCTCTCAGGTCCGAGCTGAAGAACGTTGCGCACGTAAAGTGGCAACATCGCTGGCGAGATGGCGGGAAAAACGAAGATCGTGTTGCACGCGATGAGCATAATCATGGCAATGATGATGCGATTGGATCGCACATAACGGATGCCTTCCACAAATCCGCTGCGCCGCTGCTCTTCTTCTTCGGCTGTGCCAATGGGCCGCTTCGGCAGCGAAATCAGCGCAACGATCAGCGCGGCAAATGACAGCGCATTGACAAAGAAGGCAGAGGCCGCTCCCCACCAACCGACAAAAAGCCCCGCCAGGGAAGGACCGACCAGACGTGCTCCGTGAAATACAGAGCGATCCAAGGCAATGGCTGCCGCAATTTCATCGCGCTTGACCAATTCCGGAACCAGCGCGGAGATCGCTGGCATTTCATAAGCGATGGTGACGCCGAGCAGCGCCGCAAAGACGATGATGTGCCAAATATGGATCCGATGCGTGAGCACGAGCCAGCCGAGGACGATAGCAAATCCAATCTGCGCAATTTGCGTCGCGATCAGAATTTTGCGTTTGTCCAAACGGTCAGCCGCCGAACCACCGCTTGGGGTCAAGATAATTGTGGGCAGACCGGCAGCAAAACTCACCAGCCCGAGCAAAATCGCTTTGTTGGTTAGCGTGCTCATGACCCAGCCCTGCGCCATCATTTGCATCCACGTGCCAGAGTCTGAAATCGCCGAGCCGATGATGTAGCGGCGAAAAGCGCCGGGTCGCAAAAGCGACAATGCTTTGTGGCCGATCCATTTCTCTTCCGCGCTCATCGCTAAGACTCATAAGCGGGGACAACGGCGACTGCAATTGCTGTAGAGCGTTTGTGTCAAATGCCTGCGACTTTTGCAGCTGATTGCCGATGCTGTCGCGTTCACTATGTTGAAGCATGCGCATCGATAAGTTCACGCAAAAGATGCAGGAAGCGCTACAAGCGGCGCAGGATATCGCTTCGCAATTCAATCATCAGGAAATCAGCAATGAGCATTTCTTGTCTGCGCTTCTGGATCAAAGTGAAGGCATAACTCGGCCATTGCTGGAGAAAATCGGCGTGCCGATGAGCCGGCTGCGCGAGCGTTTGGCAATCGAGCTCGAACGACGGCCCAAAGTGCATGGAGCGGCTGTCGATCTTCGCCTCTCTAACGACCTTCGCAGCACGCTGGATGGTGCGGAGAAGGAGATGTCGAAGTTGAAGGACGAATTTACCAGCGCCGAGCATTACCTGCTGGCACTGAGCGGTGCGAACGTTCCCGCCGCGAAAATTCTGAAAGACCTTGGTGTCACGCGGGACAGGTTGATGCAAGCTTTGCAGCAAGTGCGCGGTTCACAGCGCGTGACAGACCAAAACCCTGAAGGAAAATATCAGACGCTGGAAAAATATGGCCGCGACCTAACCGAACTGGCGCGACGGGGGAAAATTGACCCGGTCATTGGACGCGACAATGAAATCCGCCGCATCATGCAGGTGCTTTCGCGGCGGACAAAAAATAATCCGGTTCTTATCGGGGATCCTGGCGTTGGCAAAACGGCAATCGTAGAAGGACTCGCGCGACGAATCATCAGCGGCGACGTGCCGGATTCGCTGAAACAAAAGCGCATCATCGCGATGGACATTGGCGCGATGGTCGCGGGCGCAAAATTCCGCGGTGAATTTGAAGACCGCCTGAAAGCATTTCTAAAAGAAGTCACCGATTCGCAAGGCCAGATCATTTTGTTCATCGACGAGCTGCACACGATTGTGGGCGCGGGTGCAGCGGAGGGTTCCGTTGACGCATCGAACATGCTGAAACCAATGCTGGCGCGCGGTGAGCTGCGCACGATCGGCGCGACAACGATCGATGAGTATCGCAAGTACATCGAGAAGGACGCCGCGCTGGAACGCCGTTTCCAGCCAGTCTTGGTCGAGGAACCGACAGTCGAAGATACAATCGCGATTCTGCGGGGGCTGAAAGAACGCTACGAAGTGCATCACGGTGTGCGCATCACAGACGCGGCGCTCGTCGCGGCAGCAGTGCTTTCACATCGTTACATCAGCGACCGTTTTCTTCCGGACAAAGCCATCGACCTGGTCGATGAAGCCGCGTCGCGTTTAAAGATCGAGCTCGATTCGATGCCGACTGAGATCGACGTGATCGAACGCGAGATCATGCAACACGAAATGGAACGGCAAGCGCTGAAGAAGGAAAAAGATCCGGCAAGCAAGGAACGTTTGAAAAAGCTCGAGAAGGAATTGGCCGAACTGAAAGAACGATCGTCGGCGCTCAAAGCCGAGTGGCAGAAAGAAAAAGCTGTCCTTGAGGAGCAACGGAAATGGAAAGAGGAACTCGACCAACTTCGCACTGAACTCGAACGTGCCCAGCGGCGCGGTGAGCTCGCGAAGGCGAGTGAGATTCAATACGGGCGGATTCCAGATCTGGAAAAGAAACTGGCCGTTGCCACGGCAAAAGCGAAGGGTCGAAAATCAACCTTGTTGCGTGAAGAAGTGACCGAGGAGGACATCGCCGAAGTTGTTTCTAGCTGGACACACATTCCGGTCTCGCGATTACAGGAAGGCGAACGCGAAAAGTTGGTGAAACTCGAAGAGCATTTGCATCAGCGCGTGGTCGATCAAGAAGCGGCGATCAAGGCTGTATCCAACTCGGTGCGGCGCGCGCGCGCGGGCTTGCAAGACCCGAATCGACCGCTCGGCTCGTTCATTTTTCTCGGTCCAACCGGTGTTGGCAAAACCGAGCTGTCGCGTGCGCTCGCGGAATTTTTGTTCGACGACGAGAACGCCATGGTCAGGATCGACATGAGCGAATACATGGAAAAACACACCGTCGCGCGATTGATCGGCGCGCCGCCGGGTTACGTCGGCTACGAGGAAGGTGGCCAACTTTCCGAAGCTGTTCGACGCAAGCCGTATTCAGTGGTGCTTTTCGACGAAATCGAAAAAGCGCACCAGGACGTGTTCAACGTACTGTTGCAGGTGCTCGATGACGGACGCATCACGGACGGGCAGGGGAGAACGGTCGATTTCAAAAACACAGTGATCATTATGACATCGAACATCGGCTCGCAATTCATCACCGAAGAAGAATCACGCGAAGCGCGTTCGCGCCTGGTGATGGACGCACTGCGCGCGCATTTCCGCCCCGAATTTCTCAACCGCGTCGATGAGATCATCATTTTCGATCGGCTAAGCGAAGATGACTTGAAAAAGATTGTTGAAATCCAGCTCCGCCGGTTGTCGAAGCGTCTCGAGCAACAAAAGATCACGCTCGATCTCACGGATTCAGCCAAGGAACTGCTCGCCCGCGAAGGCTACGATCCGGTTTACGGCGCGCGCCCGCTCCGGCGCACGATCCAAAAAGAGATCCTCGACCCACTCAGCATCGACATCCTGGAGGGCAAAGTCCACGAAGGCCAAACCGTCCATGTGGAGGCAAAAAACGGCGCGCTGGAATTTAAAGCGGCGCTGAACCGCGGCTAGTTAGACGAAAAATGTTCGCCTTTAATTACGAAGTTTTGTCTAATTCTCGTTAGGCCATGCCGAATGTTGCCTCTGAAGCGCGCGTAGCCGAGCGGTTTGCGGCGTGGTTGTCGCAGGTGACTGGGCGCAAACACACCGTCAGCCCTGGAGGCGATCCGCCCGATTTTATAATGGAGCCCGAAGGCTGGCTGGAAGTGAGCGGTATCTATCTTAGGGACGAACAGGCCAAGTTTCTCAACTGCGCGGCCGAGAGATCCTTCGGATTCAGCGGTCCTCTTGATGAAACCGCTCTTCGACTTATCCGAAAGTTGGACGAAAAGCTCGGGAAGCAAAGCTATCAGGCAGCGTACACTCAGCGCGGAAAAGGCACTCTACTATTGAGCTGCCAAGACTGCTTCTTCGACGGAGTAAATCTGGCGCGGATTCGCGAAGCTTTCGCGTCGTTTCGTCCGACAAATGATCGCGGCTTTTTCAAGACAGCATACTTTGAGTATCAGTTATCTGGTGAGGAGCTGGTTTACGAGGTCGTTTACCCTAAAAAGGCCTTACCAATGCGCCGCCATCGGGCCCACTCCGGGGATGCGCTGGAACTCGCGCACTTCCCAAAAGGCGCCACCCACGCGCTCAACCTCCTGCAACGTTTCCTTCCACTGCGCTATCGGGTGATCCAACTGGCTGTAAATGCGGCCCATCATCCGGCGCTCTTCTTCAGCCGGTAATTGATCCATGTAATCTTTGCGTCCTTTAGCCGAAAACACTTTGATCCCGTTGAGGCGCAACACTCCCCATTGCCGATACCGCGCCTTGATCAGCCCCTTGAGTTCCCGCTGCGCATCGCGGCAGCTCAATAGCTGATACATCAGCGCCTAAAGCTGCCCCGATTTGGTGGACAGGCAGGGTGCAGTGGATTGAGAAAGGACTGCAACCATGCCACCAAAGCATCATCCTAGGTATGAGAACGAGTTCCGTGAGGAAGCCGTCAAGCTTCTCTTA
>Ga0207684_10000415_pt1 | contig 57118 bp, 44 predicted proteins | sample KBSK5501metaG_FD_184342 | JGI IMG/M metagenome (GOLD analysis project Ga0207684, IMG submission 184342) | Corn, switchgrass and miscanthus rhizosphere microbial communities from Kellogg Biological Station, Michigan, USA - KBS K5-50-1 metaG... | ecosystem: Host-associated > Plants > Roots >... | reverse complement strand
CAGTGTTGGAAGAGGTAGCACGTCTGAGTCCTGCGAGCGCGCTGGTTTATACGCATCTGGGACAAGCCTACAGACTGACAGGTAAGTTTCAGGAAGCACTTAATGCGTTTACACAAGCGTTACGCATCAACCCGCAGGATCCGGTGGTCCATAACTGGTTAGGCCTGACTTATGAGAGCCTGGAGCGGGAGCAGGAAGCACTTGCAGCTTACAAACGAGCCATCGAGCTCAAGCCTGACTACGCCGAAGCTCATTACAATCTGGGCATGCTCTATCTGATGCTGGGAGACCGCACTCAGGCCGAGCAAGAGTACAGCATTCTTAAGAATCTCAATTCTGATCTGGCACAAGTTCTATCAACCAAACTCCGCCAACCGGATCCTCTTTAAATCCATCCACAGATTTCATAGAGTAATCTGCGCAATCTGTGGATGGCTTTACATAACGAAGGCTTTTTCACTGCGCCATGGAAATCATTTGTATCGTGCTGACCCTCTGCCTCGCAGCGGCTAATGGTGCAAACGACAACGGTAAGGGCGTTGCAACGCTCGCCGGGGCGAATGTGACCAGTTATCCAAAAGCCTTGATATGGGCAAATGTCTCGACGCTGGTAGGGGCGCTGCTTTCCGGAGCGGTGGCTGTCCGAATGCTGAAGGTGTTTTCTTCGGGTATTGTAAGCACTAAGCCCACTCCGCAGTTTACGTTGGCAGTGCTGATCGGCGTGACTGGTTGGATAGTTATCGCCACATTGTCCAGGTTGCCCGTTTCGACAACTCATGGAATTGTCGGTGCCCTCGTCGGCGTGGGCCTGCTCTACTCACCTGCCAGTGTTAATTTTCCGGTCCTGGTCGGTCGATTTGTCGTGCCACTCCTCCTCAGCATTGGCGTCAGCTATACGCTGTCAGCTACGTTGAGTTATTTCTTTAGACAGTTGCCGCAATGCACTTGTATTCAACTCGCTATGCTCGAAACTGGCTCCGTGCAACTCCCGCAGGTTGCACTAGTGCAGGGGACAAGCGCTGAGTGTAAAGCTCATAACAGTTTTGTTGCCGTTCATATTAATCAACTTCATTGGCTCTCGAGTGGATTGGCAGGATTTGGGCGCGGACTCAACGATAGTCCCAAGATCATGGCCATTGCCGTAACAACAGTCGGGGTCATGCGCATGTCGAACAGTCTCTTCCTGGTGCTGGTGTCTCTCGCGATGTTTGCGGGTGGCGTAGCAGCAAGCGCGCGGGTTGCGCGAAGGATGGGCGACGATATTGTCAAGATGGACCACCGCGAAGGCGCACTTGCTAACTTCACTACCAGCCTGCTGGTAACTCTGGGAGCGAATCTCGGGTTGCCGATGTCAACCACGCAGGTCTCTTCAAGTGCCATCGCGGGCGTTGTTCGCACAGACAGAAGTCGACTCAAAGGGAAGACATTAAGGGACTTTATTATCGCCTGGATCCTTACACCTCCCGCCACGGGCCTGATCTCCGCCTGTAGCTATCTGGTAATCAATTCGTTCATCACGCGCTAGCGGCAAAGTTACCTCGCTGGATCATTCCTTCTCTAAAAACGGTAGTGATGCAGTTTGAATTAAGAACATCTAACGCCGAAGGCGTGGGCTAATTTCAGCCCAAGGTTGGAGCTTGCGACAACCTTGGGATTACAAAATAAATAGTTTTATTAAACCCTGCAAGGGTTCGGCTATTGGCGAACGCTTTCAGCGTTTTGCTCTTATTTTCTAATTGGGATCCCAGGGTTGTCGCTGCGCTCCAACCCTGGGCTGAAATTAGCCAACGCCTTCGGCGTTAGATGTTTTTTATTCAAACTGCATCACTACCTAAAAACTCGAATGCCTTCCCAGGGGATGAAACACCTGCCGGCACAATGCCGGTGTGATGTTTTCAGATTACTCGCCACATCAGAAACGAGAGTTCAAGATAATCCGGCGCGGTTTAAGGGCCAGAAATCTGAGACAAGCCGATTGTAATGAGTCGCAGACGTTAACACGCCTGCGCTGGGAGAAGTCTGTCTCCGATGTGCCACTAAGACGAAGCCGGAAATAAGAAGGAGAACGTTATGAGATCATTTTTCGAGGTAATAGGAAATCGCCGGCGACTCAAGCAACAGCGGACGGTGATTGTTTTCTTTTTAGCAATGATGGTGGTTGCCGTTCATGTAGTTCCAAACCTTGTCACTGCAAGGAGTGCCCCTGCTCCATTTGTAACCACGTTAAGCGGTACCTTCCAGGTAGTCAGCAACGCGCCCGGCGATCAAACTCGCCCAGTCGTCGATTGCAACCTGATGTCGTACACCGGCCCGGACGCTCTGGGTAATTCCCTAATCCATTACCAGGCTGCCCCACAAAACACTGATCACTGGGTTCCAGGCAATGGGCTCGATTATGGCTCAGACGTAAGCGGTAACCGCATCGCCTTCGGCGAGGATAACCCAACGGGCGGTGGCATTGCTGTTTTCAACGTAATGACGCTGTTCCGCACCGATATCCCGGGTGCCAAGCGGAGCCACCCGGCAATCGGCGGCGATCTAGTGGCCTATGAGGACCGGAGTTTCTTCGTCGGCCCGAACCTAAGCGAGTTGGGCGTATACGACCTGAGCACCGACACTGACATCCGGCTAACGGACGACTCACTGTTCGACAAGAACGCTTCCGTCAGTCCAACCGGCAACGCCGTGGTATGGGAAAAGTGTCAACCGGATGGTTCAGGCTGCAACATTTACTCTTCGATCCAGACTTCGCCCGACAGTTTTACTACCAGGGCGCTCACGAATGCGGCAGGGGAGAATCGTCAGCCTGACACCAATGGACAGATCGCAGTCTATATCTCGGACCGGAGCGGCGAAAACGATATCTACTTCCAGCCGCTGGCCGGTGGCGCGGAGACGCGCATTGCTATTCCTGGCGACCAGCGCGATGTCAGTATTTCGGGCAACCTGATCGCATTCGAGTCGCAGGCCCAACTTGGGTATGACGTGTTTGTCTATGATCTCAACACCGCAACGCTTTATCAGGTCACGAACACGCCGGTCGACGAGGCTTCAAGCCGCATCAGCTTCTGTAACGGTGTTGGCCGCATTGTCTATGACACTCCAGCCGCAGACTATGATGTCTACGCTTTCACGTTTCAGCTCCCGAGCTCACCACCACCACCTTCACCTGCCACTCAGATCAACGATCTAATCGCGCTCGTCCGCAGCTATGGTCTGCTTCCAGCACTCGAGAGCACTCTCGTTGGCAAGCTGCAAGACGCGCTCGCTGCGGTCAACGCCGGTAACACCGCGACAGCGTGTTCGTCCTTAAGTTCGTTTATCAGCAAAGTGCAGAGCCAGTCCGACAGGAAAATAGCACCCGAGCAAAAGACCGAATTGATCAATTCGGCAAACCAGATCAAAACAAACCTGGGCTGTCCGTGAACCCGCAACGGAAGGGCTTTGCCTCAAAAGCCTTCTCCAGTTTTTGCAAAGCTTTTTGTGGCTTAAACTAGTTTCATAATGACGCTGACCATTGAAGACTATCGACGCTTCTACGCCGATGAAATTCGGTTTGTTGCGAACCTCGAGTCGCCGGCGCTGATTGAGGCTTTCGCGCGTGTGCCTCGTGAGAAGTTCATCGGGCCCGGACCATGGCAGGTCGGATCGGCTGAAGTAAGAGCACTGGCCGCAGCCGGCATGGGTAGAGCGGTCTACGTTACCGTCGACGACCCGCGTGATCTCTATCACAACGTGGTCGTCGTCATTGATGCAGGCCGCGACATCAATAACGGACAGCCAAGTGCTCTGGCGCATTGGATAAACGCACTTCAACTCCAACCTGGCAATCGCGTCTATCATCTCGGATGTGGCGTTGGTTACTACACGGCGATCATGGCGGAAGTCGTTGGTCCAAGCGGCTCGGTAGTCGCGACTGAAATCGATTCTGATTTGGCTGGCAGGGCTCGAGAGAATCTGTCAGGTTACGCGAACGTGCAGGTGCACTCGGTGGATGGCGCTGAGTTTGATCCGGGTGAGTGCGATGCGATGTTAATCAACGCCGGTGTCACGCATCCTCATGCCCTGTGGCTCGACCGTTTGCGAGACGGTGGCCGGCTCGTATTGCCGATTACCCTGGCAACGAGTGAAACGTTAGGAGCGGGGTTGATGACGAAAATCGTGCGCCGGTTCGATCGTTTTTCCGCACAAGGCGTTACGCCGGTCGGCATCTATTCATGTAAGAGTGTGCGTGATCCGGAGCTCGAGCCGCTCGTGCGAAGTGCTTTGACTACTCAGGTGTTGTTCAAGGTGCAGTCACTACGGCGCGAACCACACGAGCAAGAAGCCACGTGCCTCGTGCATGGAAAGGGTGTGTGTTTCAGTAGTGCAGAATTAGCTGGCGATTAGTACGTGGCGAATTGAAGCCCCATCCGTCAAACAGGGACAGCTAACTAGCGACATCTGTGTTTGCAATCATTCTTGGCTTCTTTGGCTCTTCGTTCACAGATCTTACGCTCGTGCTTGAGCGGTATCAGTCTGCAAGCATCTTTCTTCACCCGGTAAACGTCCGCGCATCTGTCTGTGCAGCGATTTGCGCGAGGCCGGACACCGAAGGTCGTCACGGATAACCCTGATAACAGAATTAGAAAAAGACCCGAACTCACAATTTTCCGGATCTGCGTCATATCACTTCTCCTTTTGAGGTCAGTAATCGCGGCCACTTTGTCTGAATGGCTAAACCATTACTAACGGAAGCGTCCTATACCGCTTGCCGGTTAACTTCGAAAGTGCATTAACAACTGCAGGAGAAATCACCGGAACGGGTGGTTCACCGCAACCCGTCGGTGCTTCGGTGCTCGGCACAATGTGAACATCGATAGTCGCAGGTGCGTCGACAATGTAAGGCGGTGTGTAGCCGTCAAAGTTCCTTTGCTCCACGAGACCGTCCTTCAGTGTGATAGCACCATGGGCCATTAACTGCGTGAGACCAAAACCGAGACCTCCTTGAAATTGATTCTCAATCGTCAACGGATTAACAGCCAGCCCGCAGTTCACCGCCACCGTAGCCCGATGAATCCTGGGGCGTTTGTTTTCAATCGAAACTTCAACGGCGCAGGCTACGGCAGTTTCAAATGACTCGTGACAAGCGATACCCGCCGCTCGCCCCTTTGGTAAAGACCTCCGCCAACCACTCTTCTCGTCCAACAGATCGAGCACCGAGCGAAGTTTTTTCGCGTCGGTCTTCAGGAGTTTTCGACGATACGCAATCGGATCGACTCTGGCTCGCGTCGCGAGTTCATCAATCAACGTCTCCATGACAAATGCATTGTGCGTATGTCCAACTGAACGCCACCAGAGTACTGGCACATTCACAGTTGGGTTATGCACCGTGAGATAAAAATTCGCGATTTCGTAATGTGTGTCTTTCGTGCCTTCGATCATAGTCTCATCGATGCCGTCTTTTATCATCGCGGCGAAAGGTGTTCCGGCGAGTAATGATTGTCCAACGATGATGTGACGCCATGCGGCCGGCATTCCATCTGGTCCAATGCCGATTTCGACACGATGAACATGCATTGGCCGGTAGTAACCTCCACGAACATCATCCTCGCGAGTCCAGACAAGTTTGATTGGCGTGCCGCGAAAACGTTTCGCAATCGTGGCAGCTTCGCGCGGCACGTGTGAATCGGTCGTAGCGCGGCGGCCAAAACCGCCACCTGCGAACTCGGTATGGAAAGTCACTTGGTCGGGTTTTATGCCGAGCACCTCTGCGATCGCCATCTGATCCATCGTTTGGAATTGAGAAGGAACCCACGCTTCGGCCTTGTTGCCCTCAAATTTGATCGTAGCGTTTAGCGGCTCCATCGGCGTGTGGGCCAGATAAGGAAACTCATACTCAGCATCGATCCGGCGTGCGCGGGGAATACGATCCATCGCGTTGGTATCGCCGCGGCTGACAGCGACGTTACCGGCTGTTGTGGCTAGCTGTTTGTATCGCGCGAGTAATTGGACCGTGTCAGCGTGTTCGAGTCCAGACAGATCCCAGTCAATCTTCAAACGGTCGCGAGCCTGCTTTGCTGTCCAGAATCGATCCGCAACGATCGCAACACCGCTGCCTTTCGCGAGAGGTATTTCGAACACGTCCCGCACACCATTAAGACTGCGAGCATCACGATCGTCTATCGTCTTAACACGTCCACCAAAAACGGGTGGATGGGCAACGACGGCGATCTTCATTCCCGGAAGGTCCAGGTCCAATCCAAACTTTTGCGAACCGTCACACTTGGATCGACTGTCGAGTCGCGGCACTCTCTTTCCGATTATGCGGAAGTCGGAGGAGCTCTTTAGAGCTATTTTTTCCGGAACCGGTCTGCGGGCCGCATCGTCTGCGATCTCAGAGTAGCGAATGGAACGATTGCCTGGTCCATAGACGACGCTGTTTTCGGTGCGGCATTGATCCGGCGCCACCTTCCAGCGATCCGCGGCGGCGGCCACTAACATTGCCCGAGTTTTTGCTCCCAGCTCGCGGTATTGCTGAAACGAATGGGCGATAGAGCCTGAACCGCCAACCATCTGAATACCGAAAAGAGGATCTTTGTAAACGTCCGCGGCGGGTGCGAGCTCCGCTATAACCTGTGACCAGTCCGCGTCCATCTCGTCCGCCAGAATCATCGGCAACGAAGTCTGCACACCCTGACCAAACTCCAGGCGGTTAACAGTAATTACAATCTTTCCATCACGCCTCACATGGACGAACGCATCTGGATAAACTTTCGGTTGAGGCGGTTGCTGTGCCGCGGTCGACTTATCGAAGTAGAGCAAAATTAAAAGTCCACCGGCGGCGGCCGTCGAGGAGCAAATGAAGCTTCGCCGATTTAGGTTTAGCATTACCGCCTCCTTACTTCACTTGTTGCGAAGCGCTCATGATCGCCTCACGAATACGCACGTAGGTAGCGCAACGACAAAGATTGCCACCCATCGACTCTTCGATGTTCGTGTCTGTTGGACGTGGCGTCGCTTTCAACAGTGCGACCGCGCTCATGATCTGGCCGCTCTGACAATAACCACATTGCACGACATCCTTTTCGACCCAGGCATTTTGTACTGCACGACCGAGAGGATCTCCGCCGATTCCTTCGATTGTGACGATCGGTCGTTCACCGATTAGTGACACTGGCACTACGCATGAGCGAGTTGCAACTCCGTCGACGTGGACGGTGCAGGCACCGCACGCGCTAATGCCGCAGCCATATTTCGTGCCAGTCAATTTCAACTCTTCACGTAACACCCAAAGAAGAGGCGTTGACGGATCAACTTCGACTGTTTTTTGCGCACCGTTTACGTTGAGTCGATAAGTTGTCATAGCTCTATCTCCCTTTTGGGCAGGGTGTGCCCGCTTCAACCCACACGCGAGTTGCCGCGACAAATTGCTGATGCGAGATCGGAGGCAGCGTCCGCATAGTGCCGTCAGGTCTGCGGCCCGGATTCCACGCCCATAGTACGAGCTCGGCGTTTGTGTGATGGTTCAATAAAGCAGCGCCGTCCATGTTCTCGTTCTTCGAACGATCTGTTACCGCTCGACAGACAGCCGCACTGGACAATGGCCGATCATTCAAGTCCTGCCACTGCATGGAGAGAGGAGCGAGGTGCCAATTCGTTCCGCCTGGAACTCCGGTGCTGTCGGCATTGCGGTCTTGATGGCAGCCGACACAATTCAAGCCCGGCACTCCTTGCCCATCTGGGCCACGGATTACGTTCGCGAAATGACGGTGACGATCGTCGCCTTGCTGCGGGTAGTTCGTAGCGGTGTGACAGTTGATGCAGCGCGGCGATGTCAGGACGGAATAGATTTGATCCCACGCGGCCAACGCAGTTGTTTGCGTTACCGGTCGTGCAGCCTCGGATCGAGACAACAAAATCGACGTTGCAAACAGTATCGTGACGAAAACTAGAACCACTGCAAGCGATCGATCAGGCACAGCCATCCACGCCTCCTTCTGCAGGCCTTTACATATAACTATCGTGGGGGAAGTAATCGAAACTATTCTGACTGTACAGCTAGGGGGAACCAGGTGGGCCTATTATACGGGCAACATGTGAAGAAGTGTGAGTGGCGTTCAGCTAAGTCTTGATCTCTAAGCTTCAAGCAGAATCTCTGGATGATTTTTAGCGATAGTTAACAGCTTGAGCGCTGCATCACCAGGCTCTCTCGAACCTTGCTCCCAAGCTTGGACCGTTTGGGGGCTGATGTTCAGCATCATTGCAAACACAGCTTGCGAGCAGTTAAGCCTTTGTCGAATGCGAGCAATGTCTTGAGGTGACATTGCCTTCGGCGGGCGCGGAGCTTGAATTCGCGTTACTTTTAGATCGCGACGCTTGCCACGCTCGAAGGCTAGTGCATCTTCCATGGCTCCCTTAAGCTCGGCAAACGCCCCATCACTCATATAGTTCGTCTTATTTGTCTGCGCCTTCCAAGTCTTCCCTCTCTTCATCACTCAAGTTCCTTTCTAATCTGCTGGCTCAATGCACCGATGACGCGCTTTTGATCCGGCGATAAGTCTGATTGGTCACTTTTGCTGAACAGGTAGAGCAAGTGAATCCTGCCAGCATGCTCGAGATAGAGGTACATGTACCGATAGCTACCGCTCTTTCCACGTGATGAGAGTGGATCAGCCACTCGTGCCTTCCGAACGCCGTGCGTTCCCTTCACAATGTCACCGCGGTTCGGATCCTGGATGAGGTCACGTTGAATGTTCGTCAAAACGTGGGCTGGCAGTGTGCTGATCTGCTTTGCAAAGACCTTCGATTCAACGAATTCAAACCAGACGGTATCGTCTGCTTTCGCCATTGCTTGTGACTATACTACTCAGTAGTATATGTGTCAATCGCGCGGATGTTGAAGAATGTGGGGAGAACAGCAAGCAGCTGTGGAAGACCACGGTCGTGCATGTGGTGCGACGTCTTACCTTCTCAGACTGCAGCAGCTATAAATCACGTGCGCCGGGAGCTTCAGCGCATCGTGATGAAAGTAGCCACACTCCAAAAGCCAGACCATCCCACTCCCAGCATTGCAGCCGCTCTGATGTTTCGTAGTAAAGCCACACTGCTGCAAATCAAAAGAGCATTTCAAGAGTTCACGAGGAATAATGTTAAGCAAGCGCCTTTCGGGGACAGGCTGATTGGTCATCCCATTATTGCAGAATCGCGAACGCCGTTAAGGATGACCGACGATGAGGTTGAAAATCTTTTCATCTCAGGAAAAATCCACAATCTTCGACTCGCCATTCGCAAGCTAAACGGCTTGGAAGTAGGCGCCGGCGATGTATTCAGTTTTTGGACCCACTTGGGACGCACCAGCCGTTGGAAGGAGTATGTGCCGGGCCGTGAACTTCGCGAAGGCTGCCTAATCTTGACCATCGGTGGCGGTCTTTGTCAGTTGTCTAACGCACTTTACGATGCGGCGCTTCAAGCCGGTCTTCAAATAGTTGAACGACACGCGCACACTCGAGTGATTGCCGGTTCTCTGGCTGAAATTGGACGTGACGCAACCGTGTTCTGGAACTATGTCGATTTACGATTTAAGTCCAACCGTCGTGGTGCTTCCTGCATTTGTGGGGCATCAACCTCGAAGACTTCTCGAAGCGGTTGCGCGTGGCGTGCCCGTAATTGCCTCAAAAGCATGTGGTCTGGGCCAGTTGGGCGGGGTTGCTGAAGTAGAAGCCGGAGACATTGCGTCATTGCGCCGTGAGATCGAAAAAGCCTTGGGACGTAGTTCAGAGGTCAGAAGAAGTTGTTCCCTGTGAAAACTAACTCTTGACTTTCGCTACAGGATGATAGTTTCATACGCGCTGTTCTGCGTAACCTCGTGTACCCTAAGGCTCACTCTGCCCCCATTCTGAGGAGTCCTTAACCCACTCTTAAACCATCGGCATCCTTGCCGGTAAGGAAGGCTTTTCCATGAAAAATGTTAAGCACCTACCCACTATTCTAAGTGTTCTATTTGTCCTTGCCTGTTTCAACGTTTTAGTTCTGGGCCAGGAAAAACAACTTGCCAGCGTCAACAGTCTCGGCTCGAGCGTCAGGTTTGACGTCTCCGCGCCAAACGCTGGTGTTACCCTCACCGTCATTGGACCAGAAGATTATTCATTCACAAAAGAATACAAGGCCGGCCATTCCCCCGAGTTCAAGTTGGTTGACGCGAAGGGCGAAAGACTGCCGGATGGCCAGTACACATATGAACTGCGACTGTCGCCGAACATCTCAACAGAGACGAAGGAAGCCCTCAAGGCGGCTCGCGAGAAAGGCAACAGCGCACAAGTAGCGCGCGATCTGCGGAAACGTGGCGCAGTACCACCGTCACAATCACTCATCCAATCGGGCAGCTTTCAGGTCGTCGGCGGCTCAGTTGTTCTACCCGGAGCTGTCGAAGAAGGCAGACAAGCACGCGTCGCGACAGGACCAGCAACAACACCCGTAGTCGCTTCAGGTGGCCGCATCAATTATAAAGTTCAGCGACATCACCCCAGCTTCCTCGTGTTTGATCAAGTCATCGCGGACGATCTTATCGTCCAGGGCAGCGTCTGCGCCGGTCTCGATTGCGTCAACAATGAGAACTTCGGTTTCGATACGATCAGAGTGAAAGAAAACAACACGCGCATCCAGTTTGACGACACCAGCACGTCCGCCGGATTCGCCACCAACAACTGGCAGATTAGAGCAAACAACTCAGCCAGCGGTGGCGCCAGCTTCCTCGCCTTCGTCGATCAAGGTGCAACTGGAAACTCTGAAACCGGAACGATCGTGTTTGAAGTGGATGCGGGCGCTCCGGCGAATTCACTTAAAGTCAGTAGCGGTGGCAACACGGGCATTGGCACGGCAACACCGGTGTTGGATTTGCACATTAATACTACCGACACTCCGGCAATTCGCCTCGAACAAAACAACAGCGGCGGTTTCACGGCGCAAACGTGGGACGTCGCCGGCAACGAGGCAAACTTCTTCGTGCGCGACGTGACTAGCGGTTCGCGTCTGCCTTTCCGCATTCGGCCCGGCGCGCCGACGAGCTCGATCGACATCGCGGCGAGTGGCAACGTCGGTGTCGCAACGGCTTCCCCAAATCTGAAGCTGGAAGTCTTCGGATCGGTGGGCTTGCCGGTGGCATCAGGAACAACTCCCACAGGCATTGCGCGGTTCAGCCAGTCGGGCGGCGTCGGTGTGATTGATCTCGGTTTTGGTGGAGCTTCAGGAGCGGGTTGGTTGCAGGCTACTTCCAGCGCAAATCTGGCGACCAACTTTCAATTACTGTTGAATCCTAACGGAGGCTTCGTCGGCATCGGAACGACTGCGCCAACCGACACTCTGTCAGTCAATGGCACTGCCAGCAAACCTGGTGGGGGAACGTGGGCAGTGTTCTCGGATGAGCGTCTGAAGAACATCAAGGGTTCGTACACGAGCGGTTTGAGGGCGGTGATGCAGTTGCAGCCAGTGCGTTACCAGTACAAGCCCGATAATGCGCTCTCAATCAAGTCGGAAGCCGAGTACATCGGCTTCGGTGCGCAGTCAGTACAGAAAGTGATTCCGGAGGCGGTTACCGCGAATGCGAACGGCTATTTGATGGTGAACAGCGATCCGATCATCTGGACCATGCTCAATGCAATCAAGGAGCAACAGCAGGAGATCGTGGAGTTGAAACGCCAGATTCGCCAGCTGCGTGCTTCGCAGCGACGCCGGAGATAATCCCAAAAGCCACAGATGAACGCGGATCCATCCGCGTCATCTGTGGCTTAATTTCACTGTCCGGTTACTTCGCTCGTCGCGTTATCGGCAACCGTCGAGGGATTAGAAGTTGATCCTGACAACTATCTGGATCATGCGCCCACCCACATCATTCGTGGTTGAAAGGTCCTGATAGGCTGCTGTCGTCTGACCGAAGGTCGCGCCACTAAAGTTCGTCACGGCAGTGGCTTCGGCGGTTTGGCTGCCTACCTTGAAGTTGATGTTATTGAAAGCGTTCAAGAATTCGGCTCGCAATTCAAAGTTCACTCGTTCAGTGATGTTCGTCTTCTTGACAACGCTAATGTCAGCGCGATTCAGCTTTGGTCCGTAGACCACCAGGTTTCGGAATCCGCACTCGCCAACAAAAGTTTGCACACAGCCGTTGCTTCCCGCCGGCGCGATGTACTTACCGGTTGGAGCCCCAAGGCTGCCGAAGCCCGTTGCGGTTACGTTAAAAGCGCGTCGGGTATTCAGAATTATGTCCTCTGGAAGAAAGAAGACAATGCCACTTGGATCTCGCCGAATCTCTATCGCCTTCTGTAAATCCTGCTTCGTCATACCCACAAGTTGAACATTGCCGAAGTTGAATGTCGAACCGCTTTGAGACCTAATTTGACCATGAATTGCCCAACCACCGATCAGTTTGTTAACTGCGTTGCCTGCATCGCCGGCCAACCACTGACCTCTGCCGATGGGCAGCTCCCAAATCCAGTTAGCCTTGAAACTGTGTCTGAGATCCCACGGAGATACGTTCCTATCCAGGTCTTGATCGCGAAACGAGCCTGGTTGATAGGCCACGACGCCGCTGCTGGCGTACATGTTGCTCAAGGATTTCGAGAACGTGTAACTTCCTTGTATTAACAAGCCGCGAGCCATCCTACGACGCAGCTCAATCTGAAAAGAGTCGTACCAAGTGTGGCCGCCGTTGTCCACGATAAACGCGCCGCCACCTATTAAATTCGGATTAGCGACAAACAAATTGGCCGGTAACCCTGCTGCCGCTGCATTCGCCCGACGTGTTGCATCGCCATAGAGACTCTGCGCAAAACCGCGAGCGTTCGCGTTGTTGGGAAACAACGGATTCACAAATGTCGTGCTGGTGAAATTCGACGATGTGTAGCTCGCCGCATTAGTGGGATTAACGTTACCGCTGAAGTAACGCAAGATTGTTGGCAGTGGAGAGGTCCCCGTGCACGCAGCATTAGCGCCTGTCGGTGTAGCACCAAAGTAACGGAACGTGTTGCCGCAGCCATGCTGAATGTTCAGGAGCAGGTTTTGTTGAGCGAGTCTGAACTCATTAATGAACCCGTTTTCGGTGATGTTGGTTTCGTTGATGTCAAACTGTCTCCAGAGCTTAATACCACGATTACCAACATATCGCGCCTCCAGCACGGTGTCCTTCGTCAGCTCGCGCTGGATGCCTGCCGACCACGATTGAACGTAGCCGATCCTGAGATTTGGTTCGAATGCATTCACAGCGTCATTCACAGAATAAGGAGGATTCGACGTCGGGGTTATTGGAAAAGTAGGGTTGCTAGGAATCGCTGGAGGTGCTAAATCCGGGCGATTGCGAAACAGTGTCCCCGCCGCCAGGTTACCAAGGGCGACGCTGCGGGTCGCAGAAAGAGTACCCCCGGGATTACCTCCAATGATCGAATTCATCACATCCGTGCCCTCGCGGACAAAAGCAATCGAGTAGCCACCGCGAATTACTGTCTGTCCTGACTCGCCAAGCAGACGTCCAAAGAAGCCCATTCTGGTGATTGGACTCCAGGCAAAACCGACACTTGGACCAAGATTGTTCCAGTCGGTTTCATATGGATGAGTCTTTTGTGGAAACTTATTGAACTGCGTAACGCTTCCCGCTAGCGTGCCTGGTTTGAAGAGATTCCCCACGCCCGAGATGCCCCATACACCGGCGTATCCAGCATCCGTGTAGTTGTCGTTCAAGACTGTGAATGGAAACTGAACTTCCCATCGCAGCCCGGCATTGATTGTTAAATTGGGCCTGAATCGCCACGCATCCTGGGCGTAATATCCCATCCTGCGCTGACGGAGGCGTTGTACGAAATCTCCAAGGTAAGAGTATTTTCCTGTTTCCTCATTTGTAAAAGCGCTGGCTGTAATCGTTATGACTCGAGCCGTCAAGAGCGCATACAAGTTCTGGGCGTTCGTGATGTCAGTACCCGAAGCACCCGGAAAGTTTGCGGCCGCAAACATGCCACTACTTTGGGCCGGGTCGTTGGTGTTCAGGCCAAAGGTGATAGCCGGCACCACGCGAGATATGCTCTGGGACCAGGGCTTGAACTGTGCGTAATCTACGCCAAAATTGAACGAATGATCGCCCTTAACGTAAGACACGTTGTCGGAGAATACGATCGAGGGCGCATTGTTTCGTGACGAACTGCTACCGGCAAATGGGCTGTTTGTGTTGTTACCACCGGGTGCGAAGACAGTGAACGACGGCGCAAAACCGCCCAGAGGTCCAAAGGCGCCCGCGTTTGTCTCAGGGAAGAATTGGACTGTTCCACCGGTACCAATGCCTGTCCGAAATTCGTTTATTAGATTTGGTCTAATCGTTGAGTGCAAGCCGAGTGAATCAGAAAAACGAAGTGAATACTGGCCTCCCGTTCCAATATCCAGGCCGGGGAAAACGGCGTCCCTGCTGTTCAATTGATCGGGACTCGATCTGAATACATTGTAGTTCCAGATGTTATCCAGATGATGTTTCTTGGTGATATTGAAGTCAAACCGCACAGTTGTGAACTTGCGAACTTGGGCAGCGGGACTATTCCAGGTGAAACGCTGTTGATTGTCGCCCAGCGCGGTCAGCCCACCCTGACTCAGACTTCCCCGAATCGCAGCCAGGGCAGAAGCGATGGTTGGATCAATTGAAGAGGTTTGTCCCTTTGAGGCCGCCAAAGTCAAAAGGTTAACGGACGTGCTTCCATATTTGAAGATTCCTTTTTCAGCGTCGGGTGTCAGCACGTTTCTTTGGCGCGCAGTTGAACCTGGGATGCGAAATTCCTCGTAGTTAACAAAGAAGAAAGCCCTATCACGACTCTTAAGCAGCTTGGGAATCAATATTGGCCCACCGACACGCCCGCCAGGTTGATTAAGTATCATTGCCTGGCGTGGTAGGCCGGCTATGTTATTAAAGTAGTAATTCGCATTGAGCGCAGTGTTGCGATGATACCAATAGAGGCTTCCATGATATTCGCTGGTACCGCCTTTGGTGCTGAATTTGATTTGGATAGCACCATCTCCCGAGCTTTCGGCGCCTGGCACCGCACTTGACAGCGAAACTTCTTCTATCGCATCGATGCGAGGTCGCACGAAGGTAAAGAAGCCATCGCCGGATTTTGAGTCCTCAGCCTGATCGGGCAAACCATCCAGGGTGATATTGAGCGCGCCCTTGGGAAGGCCATTTATCGTCGACGAGCGAGGTCGCGCAGGCGTCTGAGTTCCCGGCAGCGTGAGCACCAGGTCAAGGGCGTCACGCGAAGTGAATGGCAATTCTGTAATCTGACGTCCGACGATCGTGTTACCTACGTTCGGAGTCTGAGTTTGAAGTATCTCGCCGCCACCGACAATAGTTACGGTTTCCTGCGGTGTTCCCAGCTCCAGGGTGACGTTAACAGTCGTCGGGGTGCCCACGTTCACTTTCACGTCAGTTATCACGGCCTTTTTGAACCCGGAAGTTTCGATGGTGACCCTGTATGTACCACGTTGAAGTTGCGGAATAGTGAACGTGCCATTGTCAGATGTGGTAGCGGTGTTCTCAATGGCGGTCTCCTCGTTTTTCGTGGTAACGGTGGCATTGGCCACCAACGCGCCAGTCGGATCTGTTACAGATCCTGAGATCGAGCCAGTGGTAGTTACCTGGGCCGCTACTGCAATGCCAGAGATCAGAGTGATGACGACGGCATTAACAAGTACTAGTAGTCTACTCTTCATTTTGTTCTCCATGAGTTGAGTCTGCAATCAATTTAGGAAAGGCTGCTTCACGTAGTAGCTCGCCCTCCCGGAAACTCGCTGGGATAGTGACAAACCGGTTTTTGATTGAACGTGTGCGGAGATTGCCTCTGGCTAAGCCAGACTTATCTTTCCGCTAGGTGTCTTGCTAACTGCTAAAAAAGAGTAGTGCCGTCTATGATTGCGGGAACTAAAATGCTCAAAACCTCTCAGACGATGTGAAGGTCGCTCGCCCTAGATGTACTCGCCCTGGATGTATAAGATAAAGAAACTCGTCGTCCAGTTTTTTGGATATTAATCTAAAAAACGGGACAATGGCAAGCGTGTGAAGCTCAGTATTCCAAGTCCCCGTTATAGAACATCTCGGCTATCTTAAACTTCACATCAATCTTAAACTTGGCGCTCTCGGATCGGCGACGGCTCGCCGGCGTGGGCGACGTGCCATCGGCAGGCGTCTCATCCGCTTTTGAATGGAGTTCAGCATGAAACCGAATCACACCGCTATCGGGTGTCAGAAAAGGTTGGCCATCGATTGAACGTGGAAACTTAAACCGAGCTCCAAACAAATCCTTAGACGGCACATATTCGGTTATGAAGAGTTTCTTACCATCTTTGCGTTCTAGATAGACATCGTTTTTAAGACTCTCTGTTGCGGCAGTAGTAAAAGCTCGCGTTAACGTGCTCATTGAGCCTCTGTCGGAACTTTCGTACGCTACTGCGACGATGATTTGATCGTCAGCCTGAAGGTTGGCCCACGCGTCCATTCTTTGTGACGCAGCTTCATCTGGAGGCTTGTCACTTAATTCGATCATTCGTACATAGGCTTGCCTAACTGGCCGAGCGCTGAAAAGCCGGACACGAAATCTAATCGTGGAGGGTGCCGTTACGCTTGTGATTCCGCTCTCTCTCCCACGCGTGTCACCGAAACTTTTGGTGGTTTCCTCGGGTCGGGCGGTTTCCGTTTCTGTCTGTGTTTGGCTCCAGGGTGACTCATCCAAGATCTTCTCTGCTTCTTTCCTGGTCCATTCTTTCCAGGGCTTTGTGTATTTCTGCGCCATTAAGCTGCTGGCAATTGCTGCGGTAATCACAATCGCGGCGATGGCTTTACTCATCTCTTACCTCGTTATCGGAAATTAGCGAACGGTCATCACGTTGTCGCGCTGCGTTTTCCTGGCTTGTACCAGGTCGGGAAGCGACATCAATTCTATCGTATCGCCATCGATTGAAAAGGTTGTGCGCCGGGCCCAGAGCTTCTGGAAGGACTCGACACTACGCATCTTCGTCATAACGTCGATTCGCATTCCAGAAGCTTCGGCATGACGGCACCTAAAATGTACGGCGTGTCCTTTGCGGAGATACCTTGCCTCTTGCCAGACTAGAAAATGCATTGAGCGAGCAGAGATTTTTCGGCCGCTTAAGAAAATTTATTGCGATAGTAAATGGCCGTGGCTATAATCAGCCCGCCGTCGCAACCTTTAATCCGAAGAACAAGCTGAAAAGAACGCCTCCCAAGTCTGCGCAGCGGTACCCCCAACAACCGTTTTTTGAACAACGAAAACCCTGATGGACAGGCGCACTCTGTCCCGCGCGATCGTCTGCGCTCTTGGAATGCGCCCGTTCACAGCTTTGGGGGACGCGCTTCCCTCGCTTCACGCTCGTCTCCTTCAACCGCTCTAGAAATGCTGGCCGGTTGCCAGCCGAAGGAGGATTTCATCATGTTCAGACGTCTGGTTTATTCCTGCTCCATAGTCGCATTGGCATGGTCTACCTTGTACGCGCAAAGCCTGAGTTGGACGCAGTGGAGCAAAGACCCTCAGCACACCGGCGAGATAAACGTCGCCGGCCAAGGCCTCAACACCGTCCTCGCGGACCTCGTTTACGACCCCTTCGTTGACATCGAGAAGAACCCATCGAATGGAGACGGCGATCTGTTCGTGCACTACCAGACGCCGCTCGTTGATGGCGATGACATGTTCATGGAATTCAAGTCCGGTACCTATACGTCAATCTTTACCTGGGAGACGCAGACCTGGAACCAGAAGCGGTTCCACTGGGAGAACGGGCAGCTAGTCGAGAAATGGACCTTCCAAAGTGACTGGAAGCCTGTTCCGTTCGGTAGCCCCAGCTGGGAGCCGGTCTACCACGCCGTGCTTGCAGGCGGTTACGTCTACGATCCCGGCTTTGGCGGGACGGTGTACAAGCTCGACCGCGCGACGGGCGCCGTCGTCGCGCGCATCAACCCGTTCGGCAATAATGTGGACGCGAAGATCTTCGTAGCCGGCCCGTTAAGCGCCGATAACGCGGGTAATGTCTACTACAATGCGATTAAGCTCGCCAACAATAACCCTTGGAGTGTTGACGTCATCAACTCCTGGCTCGTCAAGATCGCACCGGACAACACGGCGATGAAGGCTACGTTCACGTCTCTCACGCCCGGCGCCCCAGCGGCTGGAGACCTGTGCAACGTCGGGTTTAGTAATAGCCAGCTTCCCTGGCCGCCGAGTCCCGACGCCATTCCGCCGACGGCCCCCTGCGGCACGCAGCGGCCCGGCATCAACATCGCGCCAGCCATCGCGCCGGACGGGACCATCTACACCGCCAGTCGCGCGCATCTCGTGACGCGGTACAACTACCTGGTTGCCGTCAACCCCGACTTAACGCCAAAGTGGACGGCCTCGCTGCGCGGGCGGCTCAACGACGGCTGCAATGTTTTGATACCGCCCAACGGTACGCCCGGCGGCTGCCGCGTGGGCGCCCACACGGGCGTTGACCCGGGCACGAACGAGCCGCCGCCAGGAAGAATCTTCGACGACAGCACGGCCTCGCCCACCGTCGCGCCCGACGGCAGCGTCCTCTTCGGTGTCCTCACCTTTTACAACTACTCGCAGGGCCACCTCTTCAAATTCAGCTCGACAGGGGAGTTTCAGGGCTCCTACCCCTTCGGATGGGACGTAACGCCCGCGATCTACTCGCACGGCGGAACCTACTCGATTGTCATCAAAGACAACCACTACGCAACCGGGTCGTACTGCGACGTCGAACAATTTTGCCCGTCCGACCGCACAGCCGTCACACCAAACGACCCGGAGGCTTACTTCATCACGCAGCTCAACCACAACATGAACGTCGAGTGGAAATTCCAGAACACGAACACGCTCAGTTGCACGCGGCAGCCGAATGGGTCGGTGACGTGCGTTGATGATCACCCGAACAGCTTCGAGTGGTGCGTCAACGCCTTCGGCATAGATCGTAACGGGGTGGTTTACGCCAACAGCGAGGACGGCAACATCTTCGCCATCAATCAGGGCGGCACGCTCAAGCAGAAAAAGTTCCTGCAACTTGCGCTCGGCGCGGCGTACACACCGCTGACCATCGGGCCCGACGGAAAGATATATACACAGAACGACGGACACCTGTTCGTCGTGGGCAATTAACTCAGCACAGTGTCGAGTGGCTCTCCCTGTCAACGAGCCGCGAAGCACCGACAGACTGGAGCCCCGGGTGAGCAAGCACAGCGAGCGTAAACCCGGGGCTCACGTCTCCGAAATCGAATCGCCTGCCCCGTAAATAATTGATTCCGATTGGTGCCCCCGCAGGGATTCGAACCCCGAACCAACAGATTATGAGACGGTTTGAGGGGCATCAACAAGGCAAGACGAAACGAGATAACCCAGTATTTACCGAATCCGCAGCCGTCAAAGTTCGTTAGGAAATGCTAGGTAAGAGGACGCCATCGCGCCATAATCGCGCCATCGGGATCGGCTTATTCCATTGGCGAACCCCTTCGCGATGAAGTTCATGCGTGCGATCTCGTCAATTTTGTAGACGCGCCCTATACGTGGATGATTCAAGCCGCTGCCGACTCTGCTTCTTGGATGAAGCAAAGCATCCGACTCTCATTTGCTGCAAGTTTGCAAAGAGTCTCTTAAATATCAACCCCTACGAGGAAGTGATGCTCTGACAAGATTCGAGTGTGAGTCTAGACCAATGAGACTGTTAAATGAATATCTATATCGTTTATTCGATCTACAGTCGCTCCCGAAGTTGAATTGGTCAATATCCTTATGGCCCATTCGCCTGTCAAATCATCGCCACCGATTGGTGAAGCATTATAAAGTTTTGGCGGCGAGGACCCTTCAGGTAGAACTGCGTACGTTCTTTCGTTTACCCTTCCCAGGAACAATGTCCCAATTCGATCTTGCATGAGGTTTGCGATGACACCGTCGTTTTGTCTAATTATCGCTCTTGTAGGAGGCGCTATTGAAATGTTCCAACTACCGCGGTCGTTACCACTGTCTACTTGAACAGCCAAAGTTCTCATTCGTACGCATCGTCTATTCCAAAAATGTTGTTCGGCTAATCTAAAATGCCATTCTGACGCGGCTTTGCCGCCTTCAAAAACAGCGTCATCATCAATCAATTGCTTTAGGCTAAATGACCGAGTTACTTGTTGCTGATTTTCAAGAATCGATGCCAACCAAGTGTTCGTAAGCTGAGTCCACGTAACTAGGTCGTCAAAGTTAAGTTTTCCCACAAAATCGTCATCCTCCACTGGCGGTGGTTCAGGCAAGTCAGTTAACTCCGGGATTTGCAAATCTGCAGGCTCGATATTTCTTAACCTAGGAAAGTCTTCACTGATGGAATAGCTGTTTCCGTAAAGCATTTGAAAACCTTCGTGTGAGGCTTTTAATCGCAGCCACGCGGAGACCAGATCGTTCTTAAACCGCTTTTTTATGGGACGCATTTGCTCGAAAAAATTCAGTGCCCCGTTTTCTTTAGTCAATTGTTTTGCCCGCCTAATTGCGACCAGCCTAGATACCTCATTTCGAGTACGCCTGAATTCCAAGAGTTTATTCTTTAGGGAGAGCTCTTTCTCAGACTTACTCTTACTATGGCTGGCGGATTGCTTAATACTCGCAATTTGGGTTTGGGCAATATCTAGTTGAAGTCTTTCATATTTCCTCTGAATCTCCTTTTCGTATTGAGCACCCGAAACGATCAAACCAAAACTATTGTGGGGGCCGTCAGCGTCACCAAAATCCATAGGGCCGTCCTGAAGTCTATTAGCTGCGAGATTCGATCTAGTTGTTCGGTTTATCTTTTCGGATATCGCTATATCTTCAGCGTGCCAGCCCGGGGTCGTACCCTGCAGTCTGTTTATGTTTGTTTCCGCGTTTGCGATTTGGTCATGTGAACTATCAATGTCCGCTTCCAAGATTTCTGTCTGAATTGGATCAGTTTCGTCAATTTCTTGTTTGGTTATGTCGTTGAGCCTAAACATTTCATCTATCTGCACACAAGCCTCAAACCACCTTGTATGCAAATCTTGATAATCTCTTCTCTGTTGCAGGCATCTATCAAGCAATAGACTACCTTCCTTCAGCAATGGCTCAGCTAAGAAGGGGTTGAACTTACCATCCAGAAAGGTAACAAGATCATTTGGAACCAAGAACTTAATTCCCAATCGCTGAAAATCTCGTTGATCGCTTTCCAAGATTATTTCAGCTTGTTCTGATTGAGTTAGCCCAGAATTGACGGGACTTCCAACCGCCGCTGCTAGTCCATCCTCGCATTCTTCCTTAATTATGTCTGCAATTGTATCTGGCATCGGATCTCCTTTTATTCGTCAGCGATCGTTAGTAATGAATGTCTCGAAGACTCACAGAATTCGCTGAGTAAAACAAACTGAAGCCGCTCCACCAGCCTCAGCCCCAAATCCAACCACAAGGCTCTCGTGATAGAAATCTGTAGAAACCCCTAGACCAAACGCGGCCCAGGCCTCACCTCCATGAGGAAAAGTGAAATTGTCGAAACTGAGGTGGTCTGGAACTCCTCCCGGCGAATAAGGATCGAACTCTAGTAATGAAATCGCAACGGGAGACCCTGCAGCGCTTACCCCGCCCCCTACACAAAGCTGTACGCCCATTCGATTCGCGCTATTATCGAACACAAGGCCAAATTTGAATTTACCTTCTGGTAGCAATACCTTAAGAGTAAAATTTATCCCCACGAACCAAGATGTTCTTTCGTCACGAGCGTAAGAATCAAAAGAATCTGCTTCAGTATAAGAATCGCGAGAAAAAATGCTGGCTTGGTAGGCACGGTCATAGTCTTCTATGGATTCGCTTAAAGACTTTTTGGAAAGTTCTCCAATCGTCCGAATGGTCTCGGCGGTTAGTTCGTGGACAAACTCGTGGTGTTCCTTATCACTATGTTCGCTTTCACCGCCGCAAACGCCCTCATCGTAAGAATCATTCAAAAACATTTTCTTCTCCTAGATTGTAAGTAAGTGGCGCCCCCAACGTAAGTTAGAAGGATCGCATCGAGCTTCCACAAGCTGTCGCGACTCATTAGACAACTGGGTACAAATGCAATACAGGGTCGCGGCCAGAATGGGCCCGTACATAGTCGGTTTGTCACGCCTCTACGAGTTCTTCTTCTTCTGCAACGAGCAGGTCGACATCTGGTTTGACGTCAAGCCATCGGAGCATTCCTAGGTTGCGAATGGTAGACGCAACCGTTTTCGGCTCAAGAGGTGGTTGCCGTCTTTGCTTCCATTGCATTACCGAATCAAGAACTTCGGTTTCCGACGGCACGGAGTTTCGCTGCTTCTTAAGCGCGTCCGCTGCGAAGATCACTGTCGCTACCACTTCCGCTTGATCGGTGTTCATCCTAAGAAATAGGTCGGTAGTCTTTTCAACAATCGGTTTCCATTGAGAGATTGATTGTTGAAAATCATTTCTCAACCGCGCGAAGTTCGGACCGACTTTGACTACGAACATACTGCCCTTACGCTCTTCCTGAAGCAGGTTACTATTAACCAGCTTCGACTCGGCGTTCTTAAGGTCTTTGCTGAATGGGCCGAAGCTGCCCCGTTCGTAGCGGAATCCAGTTGGCAATCCTTCACGGGTGGCAACGTATGCGATCTTCTGGAATATGGTTCGTCCGGTCGGCCAGTGATAAGGCTTGGATTCAATTTGACGAAGAATCTCTATTAGGCCCAACCACGCAGGATTGATAGCGGATTGCACTGTCTTCCGTTGAAGAGTCGTGACGGGCTCCTGCGACAAGAAATCAATCGTCAACTCTTTGGGCGGGGCTCCGTACGGAGCGTAAAGCTCCACTGGAATATCCATCTGATGAGCATAACGATAGATCAAAGGTCCTACGGTTTTCCATTCAAGCTGACCGTTACCACAGCCGAGAGGAGGGATCGCAAGAGAGGTTACTTCCCATTCCTTATAATGACTCAGCAAGTGCTGTAGACCACGCTCGATGTCACTGATTCTCGAGACCGATTTCCAGTGATCCTTCGTTGGAAAATTAATGATGTTTGGAGGGAGGAGGCGCTTGTAGATATAGGGGACGCCCGGCTGAACCTCTTTACGTTCGCATCGCTTGAGATAGTCTTCAAACATTTCGGGAAATCGCTCTTTGAACTCAAGAGCGATGCCCTTGCCCATTACGCCGACGCAGTTCACCGTATTGATAAGTGTCTGCGCGTTCGATTGTAAGATGTCTGCGATCAGAATTCTCATCGAGGTTCTAAAAAAACATATCACCGCGAATTCGCACGGGTAATTCATTTCCTAACGCCTGAAACGCCATTAGAGCTGCCTGATTCGCAACGTAAGCTCCCGTAACAAGTCGTGGCTCCACTCGATCGGGAACCAAGACCTCGGCACACTTTTCCGACTTGTGACTCATCTCGTCATACATATCTTCAGCGTGTTTCCACGACCGAGCGAAGAGTCGGTCTCGATTAATAGCTTCAAGGCCCTCGACAGGCGGCAAGAAAGTCACCCATCCGCTAGCCGCATTTCGATCAGTAACGATCACTCCAGGAAGATCGAGTACGCCAGCGTCTACTCGGAGAACACAAATCGTCGAATTGTGCCCACGAACTCGGCTGAGCATCGCGTTGTGGGCATCGAAATATAGGTTCGCGTATTCGTGCAAACGCCGAGCTCCCGGAATCTGTTTATTCTGGCGTATTGCCTGGATCTCGGGCATAGCGACGGAATCATGCTTTAGTTCACTCGCTAGTGCATGCGAGAGAATACCGTGCTGCAATATCGAGGTTACATTTCCGATAGTCGTAATGTAGTGAAGCTCCGTAACGTCAGCGCGGTTCATCATCTCGCCTTCGGACTGTGAGATCGCTGCGCTGTGTTAGTAAATCGCGGGGCCTCCACTGCGCTTGCAACTGCCCACTCCGCATTCTTTACTTTTTCCGACTTACCACCCTCTTTCGTTGAGGAAGGCGCACTGCAAGGCCCGGCATCAAGAGACTAGCGATATTATTTAGCCGGAAATTCATAGCCTGTGTGCTCACCTTATATCGGGCAGCAAGCCCCTGAATCAACCTGTCGTCTTCAATATCGAAGCCTGAGCTTAACTCCTGCTCCTTAATCAGCATTGACCGTGGCATCAGTAAAGCTGCCGCGTAAGCGTTAGCCTCAATCTCGGTTGGGTCGGTCGCTTGTGACGAGTTGCTATCGCGCAGCATTACCTTAAAGTCGCGATCAATATGCACACCGTCTCCACCGTTACTCTCCGGAAGATGACCTAACTCTAGGTGTCCAATTTCATGAGCGATCGTAAACCGCTGCCTTGCTGTTGAATGAGAGGTGTTGACACCAATGACTGGGTGTTTGCCTTCGCGCGCAACCATCCCAGAAATGTCGCCCTGAAACGAAACGTATCGAATCTCCACGTCTAGGAGCCGGGCGATTCGCTCGACAGGCACAGGTGGTTTAGTCACACCCGCGCGTCTTAGTAACTGCTCGACCGATTTAGTTATTTGTTCTCTTGTGTATCTCATGTTAGCTCACTCGGCTTTCTTGGAAAGCACTGACCTCGCAAATTCCCGTTCATCTGGTTTTAGTCCCTTTAACTCCCGGACTGAACCGTCATGTGTTTTTGGTGGTGGAATGAGGTCCGCGGTTGGAACATCTAACGCGGCTGCGATCTCGAAAAGAGTATGCACTAAGATTTTCTGGCGACCCTTCTCGATGTTGGTTATGGATGTTCGCTTTAAGTGGACGCGATGAGCGAGTTCTTCCTGCGTCAGCGGCTTGGGCTTGATCGCCAACCGCTTCAATCGGATCAGCTTGCCGATTCGCTGGTAGATCTCTCCGTTAGAAGCCAATTTTCAGTCTCTGAAATTTATTTTCAGCGCGTCGCGCCGTGCGCGCGGTGACACTATATAGGGCCAACCTCGCACTGTCAACAATGGTGACATGTTGGTATTACAAACATCCATACGTGATTTATCTTGACATTCATCGATTCGTAATTTACCGTGTGTTGGGTTCGATCAATTTCAGATCAAAGGGAGAAATCAAAATGAGCGCTAATGACAAGAATCTTGAGTTGAGCATCAACACTTCGCGAGGCACGAAAGAGTTCTCTTTCCCCAAACAGACAAAAGTTGAGGATGTTATTCATCAAGTTGTGACGGCTTTCGGTTTCGCCAGCGGCGATCATTTCCAGTTGGTACTCGCAAGCAACCCGAAGGAAGTACTTCAACCTGAGCGGACGCTTGTTTCTTATCACCTCACTGACGGCACCAAATTGATTCTGACAGCGGTGGGCTCTGGAGTTTAATGATGGCGGTTGATCCGCTGATATCGCTCGCGACAATGAAGGAGGAGATCGCGCGTATGCGGGATCTCGCGGCCAACTATCGCTGGGGAGTAGTCCCATTTTTCACAGAATTGAAGTTGATTGTGACGATGTACTCTCACACCGACGATCCTTACATAGTTGAAGCCACTTGCGATGATTACAAGGAGAAGCCCCCATTGTTTGAGTTCATCGATCCGTTTACGGGAGAGCGAGGAGCGGTGACTGCCTACCCGACAAGCCACGACAGCTTTTTTCATGAGTCCGGCCCGTGCATTTGTGCGCCGTTCAACCGGAAGGCATACAAGGCAGTATTCGCCACCGGCCCGCACCAAGATTGGAACCTCGGCGACTGGATGAATTCGAAAGCGAATAACTATGACTGGTCAAATATAACGACGCTGGGCGATATGTTTGGAGTGATACAGACGAGGCTGAGTCGTCCCGATTTATACAGAGGCAGAAGAAAGTGAAAAAGCTCTGGAAAAGCTCGCGGCGTGAGACTCGGCACGCTTATCCGCGAATCCTCATACATGAGGGCGTTCTCCCACAGACTGTGCGCGTCCTTCAACTCTCGCGGGACGAGCGATCCGCGCATGAAGGAATAGTCTATTGGGCGGGCAAGATGTCCCCGTCAGCCTGGATAATTACGACGAGCGTTGCTCCGAGGGCCGAAACCACATGGGGTTCCTTCACGACTTCCGCCGTCAGCAACGCGGAAGTAATCACTTTCCTTGCACAACATGGATTAGAACTTCTTGCCCAAGTCCATAGCCACCCCGGCTCGCGAGTGGCTCATTCAGAAGGCGACGACGAAGGCGCGTTCATGCCATACGAAAACTACCTTTCGATCGTTGTCCCCAATTTTGCTACGCGGGGAATGTTGCCGCTTACGAGTTGCGGAGTCCATCGGTTCAATGAAGGTCGATTTAAGCGGCTCACCCGAAAAGACGTCGTGAACTTACTCCACATTATTCCCGCGCACCAAGGGTTCGAATAGAGCGGTGGAACCATTTCCTTTATCAGCTGAAGACTTTTATGCCCGGCGAGACGACCGGACCAATCGTTATGCGAAAGGAAGCTATCAGCGAGTCCACTGCGTTGTGACTGCTGACGACAGCAGCATTCAAACTCTGTCCGGGCAGATAATGCTAATAACGGCTTGTAACCTATTGAGTAGGTGGTGCCGCTGCGTGTCTATAGCGATTTCAGAAGCGCACGTAGATGCAAGAATCGACGCACGAAAGTGCGGCGCGATTGATTTCATAACAGATCAGATGCGCGACGCCGATCCTTTCGGATGTTTTGAAGCCATTCACCAGTTGAACTCGGGAGCCGATATCCAATTGCATATTGGTGACAATCCTCGAACCTGTGCAGCGCGCTCTGTCGTCATATCCTCATCCGGTTGGCTGGCGGCCATTTCACGTGATGTCGCCTTATTACCACGAACCGATTCTCCAAACGTCATAGGCGCACTCGCGGCGGCTTGTTTCGGGGTAGCTCAGGTTTTCAAGTTGGCAATAAACTGGCCCAATGATCAGTTGATTGCTGACGGAGTCTTCGATTTGTTTTCGTTAAGCCGTGCGTCCACTTTCAACTCACTTACCGACCACGACTACTTGTCAGCTCCTGATATTGGCAAGTTGCTAATGATTGGGGCGGGATCTGTTGGTTCGGCTGTCGCGTATTGTTTGAGTTTGATGAATGCCTCGTGTGAACTGGACGTTGTAGATCGCGATGTTGTCAAAGTCCAAAATTTTAGTCGCTCACCAATTTTCGGCAAGCGATCTTATGGCATCGCGAAAGTAAACGCCGTCGTCGATTACTTATCCGCCTCTAGCGTAACTCCTCGACCGTACAATATGTGGTGGGAAGAGTTCACTCGAAGCCACGATCGGCAAACGGGACGATTTGACGCATGGCTGCCACTTGCAAATGAGTTTGGTGTGCGATGGTCGATGCAGAACAACTACCCGCCTCTTCTGATTCATGCATCCACAACGCAAAACTGGGGTGTAAATCATGGTAGACATCGATTTGGGCGGGATGATTGCTTGGTAGATAGATTCCCCTCCGAAGTGTCGCATGATGCCCTTCGGTGCTCTACCGGAGAGATTAGAATTGAGTCGACGCAAGTAGACGCCGCACTACCGTTTTTGTCGATGTTCGCGGGTGTTTTGGTCGCCGCTGAATTAGCTAGGCTGCAGCTATCCGGATACCCCCAATGCCCGAACTTTGCGCTGATTGACTTCGGCGGAAATATCTCTGAGATTCAGGCGTGGGACATGCAGCCGAGGCCGACTTGTTTCTGTCACACCCAACCCTCAACTATTCACGAAAGCGTTAACAGCGGAACTAGGTATCTGGATCGCTGAATACGACGATTGCCCAGGTGGTAGGGCTTAAAGAACCAACTGGTAGCTATTCCCCGGCCTTGGCGTCGGTTTCTGGTTTACGGGGTCCCTTCCAATAGCCAGGTTCAGCATCTTGCGTACCAGCTTCGGGTTGACCAATGAGGCCTTGAAACACCCGCATCACCCAATTGATCTCTCCTTCACTCAGATCTCTCGTGCTACCATCCTGAAGATAAACTCTACCTGAACCTGCGTCGCCGTTGCCGGGGTGGATTACTTCTACACGAACAACGTGTGAGATGTTGATAAACTCTAACTTCTTGCCGTCGGCAACCTTAATGAACATGGGTCGGCTCATGTCGTCCTCCTCATCCTCTTCTTCCCCGAACCTGCCCGTGTACGCGTCGAATCTAAGGACGAGCAGTTCCTTGTCTTCCGGAAATATCGCTTTAGTACCTCTTGCGATATGGCCATATAAGTTCTGATTGAAATAGACCATCAGGTCTCTAACAGAGCTATGGGCATAGAACAATAATAATGCAGCGCCACACGAATAGAATCTGTAGTGATTGCCATCGGACACGTGGAGCGGTTGCTTTGCTCTATTCAACAGAAAATGCGACAAGGCATTCCGCGGTTCCGTGAATTCTCCGACCAACGTGTCGATGCTCTTAATATTCTGCGCAAACGACGAGTCTAACCCGAGCCCTATTATCATGTTCGGATCGATTGCGGGTGGACGGGGCATCCGTTCTTTCACTGAGAGCTTCGCCACGAGTTTGGCAATTTCGCTTCTGAGATACTTCACTCCTTCGAGGACCCGATACGCGCAAAGAAAGCGATAGTAAGGGCTGGGTGACCCTATAGCTTCGCGAAGGAGCGCCTCATAAGGTACCAGCGATGCGAATGAACCAAATCCACCCAAGGGACCAATCGCAAGACCATTAGTGAAAGGCAGTACCATCTGATGTAGTAACACATCGGGCTCATCCTTGACGTAGACATCAAGCCGAACAATGACCAAGGGCAGCCATACATGTCTCATCAGAACATCAATGAGTTGATTGACCGCGGTTCGGGCGTGAGCAAGCGACGCCACGGGATGGTTTGTGTCAATCAAGAAGTCGACATGGGTAAGTTCCTTTGCGTCTCCTCGGTGAAGATCGTACATCAAAGGCAAGTAGCCGGGATATTCCACATGTAGAGTCAGCGGCTCCTCATTTACGTACAAGAGACATTTGCTCGGCTTGGACACCAAGCTCTGGGAAGGTCTCCCGAAAGAGGTATGTTGTCGGCAAGAATCGCGCGAACTAGAAAACGGGTGAAATCACGCCGAGCTACGAGATCGTTAAATCGCTTTGCCTGGGATTCAGGAAGCAACACAGTAAGTGAGCCGGGCAGTGGGTTCGGCGGATCACAGACATAGTATTCTTCGGGACGTGATTGCTGTTCCACGTATGTATTTTACAATGCGGACGGTCATCCGATAACTCAGAGGATTCTTTCCGAAAGTCTCGCCGCAGAAACAGAGCATTTGAAGGAAGTTGATTTCCCGAAGTGAGGCGCGTGCGGCGAGCACTTTGGAAAGAACTGCGTTGGACGAAACCGCGGGGTGGAACTATGGCGATTGAATCAACGGGTCACCCAGGCAATAGCGGTTGTGGCAAGATTTCGTGATCGCAGATGTGGAGCGATGAAGCGAAAGCCGGCTCGCTGCTTCGGCTGAGCACGAAGATTGGAACTGCCACACGAGTACCTTGTAGCTGAGAGCACAGAGTTCCGCAGCACGACCGGTCAGCGGCGAGTAAATGCAGACTGGTGATTCGTGTCATGGCTTACGAGACTTCTTCCTCACGATGAATCGAGGTGCTGAAACACAACCGCAGACACGTGTTGATTGTGGGGCGCACCACAGTGAGTCAGCGGTACCAGAGTCGTAAAGAACTTCATGGCGCCCGTACGACAAGCCGGGCATTGGCGCAGCGAAGTACCGCTGACTGTTTGATAGAGAGATTGATAGTCGCGGGGCAGAGCTTCAATGGCCTGAGCTGTTGTGTTCAGCAACTGGCGACAACGTTCCAATTGTGCAGCGCGGCGGCGGTTGGCAAGCAGTCCGAACTGACGAATACGTTGAAAGCCGCGTGGCAGCGTGTAACAGAAAGCGCCGCATGAACTCTTTTGCGCTGAGGGTCATGGTTGAGCGCAACCGGCCGTGACGGTTATCTCTCCAACTAAACGTAACCTTGCCCTGCTTCAGCGACAACAGCCGATGATTCGAGATCGCCACCCGATGAGTGTAGCGGCCGAGGTAAGCCAGCACTTGTGCTGGTCCACCAAAAGGCGGCTTCGCATAAACCCACCACTCGCGCGCTCGCACACTTTTGACGAGTCGATTGAACGCGGTTGGCTGCGCCAGGAATGCGCCGGCGCCAGAAAAGCTGAGTTTGCCTTTCTCAAAGGCACGTTCCAGCCCTTGCAGAAAGAGACGTCGGAACAAGCGCGCCAGCACATTCACGGGTAAGAAGAAACCAGGGCGACAACTACGCCAGCCTTCGCCCTCGACTGACAGTCCACCACCCGGAACGACACAATGCAGATGCGGATGATGACGCAGTGTTTGGTCCCACGTGTGCAGCACCGCCAAAAAGCCGATGTCGGCACCAAGGTGTCGCGAGTCTGCCGCGATCGTGCGCAGCGTCTCCGAGGCGGCGGAGAATAACAGGTTGTAGACCACTCGTTTATTCTGCAGAGCGACCGCAGCGAGTTGCTCAGGTAAGGTGAAGACCACATGGAAGTACTCCACCGGCAAGAGATCAGCGAGGCGTGCTTGCAGCCAACGAGCCTTGGCCAGGGACTGACACTTAGGGCAATGGCGATTGCGACACGAGTTGTAAGCGATGCGTTGGTGGCCACAGGCATCGCATTGCTCAACATGTCCGCCCAGGCTGGCGGTCCGACAGCGCTCGATGGCGCGCATCACGCGACGCTGCTCTGGCAACAGCGAGTGCATGAATCGGAAGTCATGCCCGTACTGACGGAAGATGTCGGCCACCTCCAACGGTGGACGCATGCTTAGGACTGCTCGTCGTCAACACCAAGGGCCAGAAACTCGAGCGGACTCGGCGCAGCACGCACGGAGCTGGCTGAAACATAAGTGTAAAGCTGCGTCGTCCGTAGACTGCGGTGCCCAAGCAGCATCTGAATGACCCGCACGTTCTGACCTGCTTCCAGCAAGTGAGTGGCGAATGAATGACGCAAAGCGCGAACAGTAACAGGCTTCTTCACGCCGGCAGCCACGCCCAGTCGCTTACACATCTCGGCGACGCGATGCCGACTAATCGGTTGCTTGGGGTGCTGACCAGGGAACAGCCAGTTGGTCGGTCGTTCCTGTTGCCAATATTGTCTCAGCACCTTGAGCAAAGTGGGCGCGAGCATCACGTACCGATCTTTCTGCCCCTTGCCTTGCTGGATGCGGATCACCATCCGCTGCGAGTCGATGTCAGTCAGGCGCAATTGCACCACTTCTGAGGTTCTTAGACCACCTGCATAGGCAGTCATTAACAGCGCCCGGTACTTGAGACTGTGAATCGAATCGAAGAGCTGTTTGACTTCTGTCTGGCTGAGCACGATTGGCAAGCGTCGCGGCTGCTTTGGATGCGGAATACGCGTGATGGCCCAGTCGCGCTGTAGGGTAACGCAGTAAAGGAAGCGCAGGGCACAGACCGTTTGCGTGAGATAACTCGAGGAGACGTGGCGTTCGTTGACCAGATATACTTGGTACTGACGAATCTCTTCCGGCCCGAGCAACTCCGGCGACTTGTCGAAATGCCGGGCAAAGTGTTTGACGCAGTCGATGTAGATCCTGATGGTGTCCGCTGATCGGTTGCGTATCCGCAGGTCGTCGATCATGCGTTGACGAAGAGTAGTCATGGGAAGCTCCTTTCAGAGGCGAAATGTTCGTTTGGCGACAAACATTATGCTTTGTTGAAGGGAGCTTTCCGCTATTGAGCGCAGCGATCAGTGAGTTCAAAATCATACAAATATACTTGCATGCCTACCGCGTAGCGGTTTTGTCCAACGGCGCATTATGTCCTGGTCAGACAAGCGGCGCGGCCACCTGAAACGCGGTGTCACGCCGACTGCGCCGGTACATAATGAACGTTATCGTACGCCCCGGCTGATTTTATTTTCGAACGAATCGAACGGCATCTTCGTGTGCGCCGCGAGGCCCGCATAGTTGGTTAACCACGATGGTTAATGAGCAGACAGGATAGAGGTGCGTTTAACCGAACGGCGATTGAGCTAATTCTAGAACTCTCAATTGGTTAACCGTTAACAATGTTAACGATTTTGGTTAACCAGGTTACCATTAGCCGCAACCTCTGCCGAGTCAATCACTTTTTGGTTAACCATTTTCGTTTTAACACACCCCACCCTCATTCAAGTCGAACGACGAAAATCGCGACGATAACCGAGGCGCGGTAAGGTAAATGAGATACAAAACTCTCTGGCGCGAAGTCGTGATTGCGCGCGCTTACGCGCACCCGCGCTTGCCAAGCCGATCGATTCACTCAGAGCGGCATCCAGTCCTCGTCAATAGCAGCTGACAGACCCGACCTACTGCGACACGTTGGCGCGTAGGGTGAGGAGTTCAAACTGACAGACGAAAGCTCTTCTACGCGGGAGTGTGTACGCGGAAATTGAAGAGTACACTTCGAGAGTACTGAGCAGACAGGATAGAGACGCGTTTAACGCAACTCTGATAGAGTCAATTTGTAGATTCTTAACACGTTACACTTTCACAGATCGTACTTTTTCTGAGTACACTTCGTACACTTTCTCGCAACCTACTCGCACTCAGCAATTTGCATGTTACTAAATTCGCGTTTAACGCAACTCGACCATTGCTCGCATCCAGCCGTGAGTACACCTTCCTAGCCGACGAAAGTCGTGTTCTGAAAATGGACAAATTGTCTCTTCACAGTCGCGTCACATAATCGTTCAGAGCGAGCTGAGGATTCAGGTTAGCAATGAAGATTAATGAGCGGACAGGATAGGGACCAGTTTTCGGAGTCGCCGATCAGGTTAAGTTGATGATTCCAGGAACATTAGACATTTAACAATGCTAACCTTTTTGCTTAGCAATGCTAACCTTTCTCGTAACTAATTCTAATTCAGTAGTTTAGTGCTTAATCTAGTTGTCGATTTCTGCGATCCTCTCGGATCATTGCTAACCTTGGTAGAACGCACGCTAAGGAGTTGAGAATCGGCTCTCCGAGTTGTCAGATTGAATGATCCGCTGATCGTTCGAGAGGTCGAGACGTTAGATTTTCAGTGCCACCGCAAAGCCGTCGTCGCGCGCGAGCTTCACTCCGGATCAATGACAACCGAAACACGAGAGCGCGACAATTGTCACCACAATTGTTCACGACGCTTATGAGTGCAATTGACCGCTCAAGATCGGCGTGAGAACGAGATCATAGTTCGTCAACTGGCCGCGATCAGCCGTCACGGTGAGGTTGGCCCACCCTCCCAATTATCAAAAACGGCAACAACGTGTTGCTCATAGCGACACCATTTTCAAATCAGAAAATAAGCGACTCAAATATGGCTCGATTTCCTAGGTTTTTCGTGACTTGAGGAGCGCGCAGTTACGTGCATCGATTGGCACGAACGTTGTAATAGCATCCCTCACTATGATCAACCAAAACTTAGACCTTAAAGAAAAGCTAGCCCGCGTGCTTGATCGAGCAACGCAAGACGCGATCGCATTACTCGTATCGCACTGCGAGAACCAACAACCGTCAGCCGAGCCGATCCCGGAGTGGATGACCGCAAGCCAGCTCGCTCGTTACTGGCAGCTCGTCAACGCGAACGGCGAACCCACCACAGCGGGAATAATGAAGTGGGCGCGCCGGCCAGATGACGAGCATCCTTTGCCGCATGCTTACATGGGTGACCTGCTGCGCTTTCATCGAGCGGACGTTGATGTGTGGGCGCGTGAAGAAGCGGATCGGCGACGAGTTCAGAATGAACAACGCCGTCTGAGGATCGCGTAAGAAAAAATCATCGACACCAAACTCCTCTGGATTTAGAATCGAGCCACTTTGACGGCTGGGATTCCTTTTCCAGAAGGGAGAACAGCCGAATGGCAATTTACAAACGATACAAAGGAAGGAGACTCAAGCGCACCGACACCGATTGGGACGAAGGCACCTGGTGGATTGAATTCAGTCTGCAAGGCCAATACATCCATCAATCGGTTCCCGGCGCGCGAACTCTGGCTCAGGCTCAACGAGCCGAGAGCCAAATCAGAGAAGCGATCTATGAACGGAGGTACAGTCCGGGAAAGAAACTCTTCTCTGAATTTGTCGATGAAACATTCTTACCATGGTCGAAAGCGAACAAGCGCAGTCACCGCGAGGATGAACAGCGCTCGGTTACGCTCAAAGACTTCTTTGGTGAGAAGCATCTGCGGGACATCAAGCCAATGATGATCGAGAACTTCAAGCGCGAGCGGTTGGCGACGCCGACCAAGCACGACAAGGAGGATCGGCCCAGGCCGAGGACTCCGGCGAGCGTCAACCGCGATCTTGCTTGTCTCTCGAAAATCCTCTCAATGGCTTTTGACAATGAACTGATCGACTCGAATCCGATGAGGCGGGTGCGCCTGCTGAAGGAGAGCCCGAGTCGCGAAAGGTTCATCACCGCAGAGGAAGAGAAGAAATTGTTTGCGCAACTCACTGGCAGGCGAGATCACATTCGATCCGTAGTCACGATCGCCCTTAGCACAGGGATGCGGCGCGGTGAGATTCTTGGTTTGCAATGGGAACACGTGAACTTTCTCGCTCGGACGATTTTCATCGCCAAGAGCAAGACGGGTAGGACTCGAACTATCCCAATGAACGACATCGTCTTTAAGGAATTGATAATGCTCAAGCAGGATGCCGGACCGCAGGAGTTTGTGTTCAGCAATTCGCGTACGGGTATCAACATCGATTCCATCAAGACAGGCTGGCGGCATGCTTGCGAAGATGCGGGGCTCGTGAATCTCAGATTCCACGACACGCGACATACCTTCGCAACGCGTCTAAGAGCCAATGGCGTTCATGAATGGGATATTAGAGATCTACTCGGTCACGCGTCGGTAAGAATGACGAGTGTTTACACTCATCAGACGCCGGCGAACCTGTGTCATGCAGTTAATACTCTGACCAACGCCAAGCTCGGTAAGGTCGTGAGGTTTCCAAGGAAGAAGCGCGATCGTAGCACCAAACAAATCGCGCCATCTTCGCGCCATCTTGCTGTTGAGCAGTTATCTGCCCAACAGTCTGACGGCGTAAGTGTAAGACCCCTCGCCAGTTGATTGGTGCCCCCGCAGGGATTCGAACCCCGAACCAACAGATTATGAGTCTGCTGCTCTAACCGTTGAGCTACAGGGGCACACTGTGAAGGCTTCTGCGCCAACCTTACCTAACCTCGTCAAAACGTGTGACGCAAACGAGTGTATCACGCAGTCATTTGGAAGCTGATAACAAGTAGGGCCAAAATATTTGACTCCGTTCAAAATCTCATATATCGTGCCGCGCACCTCGCAAAGTACCAAAATTATTACCTCGGGTTGATCGTGGCCAGCAAGAGTGCATGGGTTCGTAATTATCCGGAGGCTCTTTGGGTTGAATTCTCGCTCGTTTTCACTAAACGTTGTCTGACCCGCTGAAGTGCCTCACATTTGAAACCTCAAAGTCCGTCTGAAGCCTCAGACAAACTCGGTCGTCCCATTTATCTGTGTGTAAGACACCTTCTCGTTGGAACTCCGGGTAGAACCTGGAAGGGAGACACGAATCATGAAATCCACGCGACTTTTACTACTAGCACTCTCAGTTTTCTTTGCGTTAGCTCTGCTAATACCGATCAGTGAAGCCCAGCGCACTGGAGGAGGCCAGGGTCCCAAAGGACCTTCGCGCGAAACTACGGCACCTTCTTCAAACAAGCGAAAGCCAAAAACTACAACTCCGAAATCGGGAGCCGCTGCAAGACCCATCAGATCATTACAGGACGCAACTCCAGCTCAACCCATATCTGTTCAAGCGGAGAACTTTGCCGAATCAGCACCGCTGAGCCAAGTTGCTTCGGGCCCTGCCACGGTTGAGTCTGACGTCGAGGGAGGCGAACAGGAATCCGCTGAGAACCGAGCTGTTCGCGAGGTTTCTGAGACGGCGATTTCCAAGGCCCAACGAACCTCAAGCCTTGAATCTTTACGGCGAGATACTGTGGTCCAATTAGAAGCGCCCACCATAAATATTCCAGCGCCTTCACTTACTTTCGACGGCCTGGGACGCGCTGAAAATATAGCTGCGGGTTTTGGCAATTTATCGCCGCCGGATACCAACGGGGACGTCGGTCCAAATCACTACGTCCAACAAACAAACCTGCTGGTGCGCGTTTGGAATAAAGCAGGGACGCCGTTAACTGCTCCCTTTCGACTCAGCGCCCTCTTCGCACCTTTGGGTGGACAGTGCGCCGCTCCGGATGCCGGAGACCCAATCGTGCTTTACGACCCGCTATCCGATCGCTGGCTGCTCAGCCAGTTTGCTTTTACCGCCACCAATGCTCCGCCTTACCATGAGTGTATCGCGATCTCGAAAACGCCTGATCCAACGGGAGCGTATTTTCTTTATGACTTCATCACACCCGGAAATGAGTTTCCCGATTATCCAAAACTGGGAGTGTGGCCTGACGGCTATTACATGATGGTCCATCAGTTCACTTTGGGCGGGCCATTTAACGGCACGGGAGCTTATGCGTTCAATCGCCTCAAGATGCTTGTCGGCGACCCAACGGCCAACTTTATCTACTTCAATTTGAATCTCGCCAGTCATCCGGAAGGAATTGGAGGTTCGCTGCCTTCGGATGTAGACGGCTTAAAACCACCACCGCCTGGGAGACCAAACACTTTCATTTACTTTACGACGACTGACTTTGGCGATCCGGCAACCGGATTACGGCTCTTTGATTTTCATGCCGACTTCAACATCCCGGCCAATTCTACTTTCACGGAGCGCCCCGAAAGCACTTACCCAGCTCCGCTGCCGGTCGCGCCATTCAGCGTGATTAAGCCGGCAGGAAGACGGGCAGTGCCCCAACCATCGCCTGCGGCAACAGTCACCACGGCCCTTGACGTTATCAACGACCGGTTGATGCACCGATTGCAATATCGCAACCAAGGCGGATTTGAAACGCTGGTCCTGACTCACAGCGTCGGAGCGCCGGGATCCACGGTCTTCGGGACCTTCCGCGCCGGCATCCGGTATTACGAACTTCGCCGCGTTTTACCCGGCGGAAATTTCGTGGTCCAGGAACAGGCTACTTTTGCTCCGGCGGACGGAGTCAGCCGCTGGTTAGGCAGTGCTGCAGAAGATCACCAGGGTAATCTCGCGGTTGGTTACAGCGTTTCCAGCGGCGCTGCCGGCGGAAACGTCCGCCCCGGCATTCGCTATGCGGGCAGGCTGGCCGGCGACGCTCCAGGAGGACTCACTCAGGGCGAAGCCACGTTAATCGCTGGCACGGGCGTGCAAACCAGCACCGGTAATCGCTGGGGGGATTACAGCGGTTTGACCGTTGACCCCTCGGACGATTGCACCTTCTGGTACACAAATGAGTACTACACTGCGGCAGGCCAGGCTGCCAGCGCGGTTGGCTGGCAGACGCGTATCGGCAGGTTCAAGTTTGCTGAATGCACGCCCGCAGAGATGGGTACGCTTTCCGGCACGATCACTTACTGCGACACTGGCGCGCCAGTGGTCGGCGCCCTGGTCAAGGTTTCTGATGGACATACGGGCGTAACCCTTGCCGACGGTAGCTATTCGATCAAACTTGCGCCTGGCGCTTACACGGTTCAGGTTGCCGCCGAAAGCGCTAGTTGCTTAACGTCGCCCTCAGCTAACGTCACGATTAGTAATGGCGGCACGACCAACCACAGTGTGTGCCTAAGTGGCTCACCACTGATGAAAGTTAACGCGAGCACCGTCTCTGGTGGTAATGGAGATACCGTCATCAACACGAACGAGTGCAACTCACTGATCGTTGACCTGGCAAATGCGGGTTGTGCGGGAGCCACAAATGTTTCTGCTGTCTTGTCCACGAATACGCCGGGCGTTAGCGTGGAACAGCCAAACTCGCCATATCCAAACATCGTGCACGGAGCCAGCAACACGAACGCCGTGCCTTTCGAGTTCAGCACTTCGCCGGCCTTTGTTTGCGGCACACCGATCAACTTCACGCTGACGGTGACAACCGATCAGGGTGTGTTTGTCACCAATTTCTCAAAACCCACCTGCAATACGCCAGTCATGCTTTTTGGCGGCTCCATTGCGGCAGGCGATACCACCATGACCGGACGAATGGTGCGCAATGGTGTCGCCAGTTCGTGCGCCGTCGCGAAGGTCTATCCGGGAACGCAGGACTTGTTGCCTAACCGGCGTTACGATACTTACACATTCACTAATTCAGGCAATGCCACTGCATGCGTAACGGTTAATGTAACGTCGGGGTGCGGTACCAACATCTTCTATGCCGCCTATCTCGGCAGCTTTAACCCGGCTAACCTGTCTCAGAATTATCTCGCTGACGCCGGTGCAAGTTTTGCCGGTGTTGCGAGATTCTCGTTCAATGTACCGGCGGGCCAGTCGTTCGTGCTCGTCATCCATGAAGTAAACGTAAATGCAGGGTGTGCGAGTTACACGGGAACGGTCTCGGGCTTGCTGTCGGGCGCTGATGGCGGAGGCGTTTGCCAGACTTGCACGATCAATCAGCAAAACAACATCACGGTCGGAAACGACCCGGATCAATGCGGCGCAATTGTGAATTACCCTGCGGCAACCTCGACCGGAAGTTGTGGCGTGTTGACTAGTAAACCAGCCTCGGGATCATTCTTCCCCGTAGGCACAACAACGGTTACGACCACGTCTACCTCGGGGGCTACTAGTACCTTTGACGTCACGGTCAACGATACTCAGCCACCCACGTTAAGCAATCCCACGGCAACGCCGCAGTCGCTGTGGCCGCCAAACCATTCGATGCGTGACGTGACGGTTGATTACACGGCCTCGGATAACTGTGCCGGGTTGAATTGCGTTCTCTCGGTAACCAGTAACGAGCCAGTTGATGGCACCGGAGATGGCGATACGTCGCCTGACTGGGTGATCGTCGACAATCATCACGTCCGTCTGCGAGCGGAACGCGGCGGCAGTGGCAATGGCCGCATCTACACCGTCACGACCACATGTACCGATGCGGCGGGTAACGTCACCACCAAGTCAACCCCGGTTATCGTTGCCCACAACATCGCAGCGCCAGTGAGCGGTGCGGCGTTTAAGATAAACACGCCGGTAAACTTCGCCGGTACGTTCTGGGACGTCGGCGGCAAAACTCATACGGGTCAGTTTATCGTTGGAAGTACAACAATCCCGGGAACGGTCGTGGAGCCCAAAGGCCTTGCGAACGGAACCGTGAAAGGAACCTACACCTTCACTACGCCTGGGGTGTACAAGGTAAGTATGAAGGTGACCGACAACTCAGGAATTTCGACCTTGACAACCACAGCCGGAGATTTGGAAGCGATTGTGGTCATCTATGATCCCAGTGGCGGTTATACGATTGGTGGCGGCTGGGTGATGGTGCCGGCTGGATCTTACCTGCGTGATCTCAGCTTAATTGGGAAACTTGGATTTGGTTTTAATTCCAAGTACACCGCTGCCACGAATCCCAAGGGGCAAACTGAAGTCAACTTCAAGTTGGGAAATTTTGAGTTCAACTCCTTGAGCTACGAATACCTGGCGATTGTCGGGAACCGGGCGCAGTTCCAGGGCTTTGGTAAAGTGAACGGAGCATCCGGTTATGACTTTATCCTGACTGTTGTTGATGGCGATGCGAACGGAGGTGACGGTGTGGATAAGTTCCGGCTCAAGATCTGGAATAAGAACACCGGAGTCATTGTCTTCGACAATCAAATGGGCGCCAGTGATGCCGCCGATCCCTCGGCCGCAATTGGGCTGGGAAGCAGCATCGTGATCCAGAAGTAGTCGCATCGATGATTAAGAGAAAAAAGGGCGCTGGCATTAGTGTCAGCGCCCTCTTTTTTTCAGTAAGGAAACCAATCCCGTAGGTCACTACCCGCACCTTCTGATTCGGGCCGGCTTGCCGTGACCGAGCGTGAAGGTTCCCGCCTTTTCATTGCTTCGGGCCAAGGTAATAGTCAATGTCAAATTCTCTCCGTCGATCACGCCTGTATAGGTTGCCGGTTGGCCATCATTTTCCTCGCCTTCACGCGTTGGTCCAGGACGTTGCCGTGCAAACAAACCTTTGACAGTAAACTTTCCGGCGCTGTCGGGTGCGATGGCTTCAGTAATGCTTCCCGTCGCGCAGTCAAAATCGAGACGGGCGCCGTTATCGGTGACTTCCATAGAAACCCCTTGACCACCCCACATGCCATTCAACTTTTTCTGTACAACCGGCGCACTGCTGTTTTGGTTTTGATTCATGTTGGAGGTTTTGTGCACCTTTAGCTCATTACAAGACCCGGCTGGCAAAAACATTCCTGCCGCCAGTGGCAAACAGAGCAATATGCCAGACAAACTGTTCTTGATCATCTTGAATCACATCCCTTCCAACAGCTTATAACATCTCGTCCAGGGAAACGCACAAACCCAGCTCCGCGGATTCCGCGACTGTTTGGCGCCGAGGTTGGTGAATGACTCACATCATCTCTACAATGCTCCCATCAAGACACAGATGAGGAGAATCTCATGTTAACCCAAGCTGAAAAGGCTGCCGCTTTCGCAGAACTGCACAAACGCCCGGGAACGTTCATTATTCCAAACCCGTGGGACATCGGAAGCGCTCGACTGCTCCAACACTTAGGCTTCGAGGCGCTCGCCACGAGCAGTTCCGGATATGCTTTCTCAGTCGGAAAAGCAGATCACAACGTAGGTCGCGAGAACATGCTGGAACATGCGGCAGCGATTGCGGCTGCGACCGATCTGCCCGTCAGCATCGATCTCGAGAACGGCTTCGGCGACGCGCCCGCGACGGTTGCAGAAACGATTCGACTAGCAGGAGCTACAGGCGCTGCCGGCGGTTCAATTGAGGATTCGACTGAGCGGAAAGACGATCCGATCTACGATCGTGGACTCGCTGCTGATCGAATCAGAGCAGCGGCGGAAGCGGCCCATTCCCTCCCCTTTCCATTCATGCTCACTGCGCGCGCCGAGAACTACCTCGTCGGCAAGCCCGACTTGAAAGATACGATCGAGCGATTGCAGATGTATCAGGAAGCCGGCGCCGACGTGCTTTATGCGCCCGGTCTCAGAACGGTCGACGACATCACGACTCTCGTACGCTCGGTTGACCGGCCAGTGAATGTGATTATGAGTTTGAAAGGCGTGCGAATCAGTGTACCTGAACTATCTGCAATCGGAGTGAAGCGAATCAGCGTCGGCAGTGGGCTCGCTCGTTGCGCTTTAGGAGCTTTTCTTCGTGCCGCGCGCGAAATGAAAGAGCAGGGAACCTTTACTTTTGGTGAGGATGCTGTGGATGGCACCACGATCAACTCCATCTTTGCCGACCGCTAAACAACCACCGGATCAATGTATCTGCGGCTCAGCAGTCTCTGCTCCCGCCTCCAAAAAATCGAAATCACAGCCTTTGTCTGCTTGCGTAACGTGCGCCGCATACAGTGCGCCAAAGCCACGTTCGTAGTGCGCCGGCCGAGGTTTCCAACTGGCCCGTCGTTGGGCCAGTTCATCATCACTGACGCGGAGATCTAATCTGCGGCCCGCGACATCCAACGCAATCAAATCTCCATCGTGTACCAGCGCCAATGGTCCACCAATGAACGCCTCTGGCGAAACATGCAACACGCAGGCGCCGTAGGAAGTACCACTCATTCGTGCGTCTGAAATCCGAAGCATGTCGCGTACGCCCTGGGACAGCAGCTTTCGCGGAATCGGCAACATCCCCCATTCAGGCATGCCCGGACCGCCGAGTGGCCCCGCGTTTTGCAACACCAGCACAGAATCCCGATCCACGGGCAGAGCTTCATCGTCGATGCGCACCACCAGATCATCGTAGTCCTTGAAAACAACGGCTGGGCCCACATGTTTCAGCAAGCGCGGTTCCGCGGCAGTCGGTTTTATGACTGCACCGTCTGGCGCCAGGTTGCCATAAAGGACTGCGGTCCCGCCTGAACTAGAAACAGGATGGTCCAGCGAGCGAATAACTTTGTCGTTAAAGACGCGCGCCGTTTCAATGCTGTGTTCAAGAGTTTCTCCAGACACTGTTAACGTGTCGAGGTCGAGCAGATCTCTGATCTGTTTCAGCAAGGCCCGCAGACCGCCGGCGTAATAAAAATCTTCCATCAGGTATTCGCCGGAAGGACGAATATTCGCAATCATTGGCGTGTGCTGGGATATTTCGTCAAACTTCCGCAATTCGAGACGAATGCCAGCGCGTCCGGCCAGCGCCACGAGGTGAATGATGGCGTTCGTCGATCCGGCAATTGCCATGTCAGCGGTGATCGCATTTCTGAACGAAGCCTCAGTCAGAATGTCGCGTGGCTTCAGGTCGTCCCAAACCATTTCGACGATTCGTCGCCCGCAGCTTGTTGCCATACGCGCATGATTCGCATCTACCGCCGGAATTGACGAAGCACCGGGCAACGTTAGTCCGAGCGTTTCTGCTATTGCCGTCATCGTCGATGCTGTGCCCATCGTCATGCAATGGCCCGGACTACGTGCGATGCCGTCCTCCAACTCGGACCATTCACAATCACTAATGTTTCCCGCGCGCTTCTCCGCCCAGAATTTCCAGACGTCACTGCCGCTGCCCAGCACTCTTCCGTTCCAGTTGCCGCGCAACATCGGGCCAGCAGGAAGATAGATCGCCGGCAAGTTCATACTGATCGCCCCCATCAACAAGCCCGGGGTCGTCTTGTCGCAGCCACCCATCAGCACCACACCATCAATTGGTTGACTGCGAAGCAGCTCCTCCGTTTCCATTGCGAGAAAGTTCCGATACATCATCGGACTCGGCTTCATGTAGGTTTCGCTGACTGACATTGCCGGAAGCTCAACAGGAAAACCACCCGCCTGCCAAACACCACGTTTCACTTCTTCAGCCCGAAGACGAAAATGACTGTGGCACGTGGCCAGGTCGCTCCAGGTATTGATGATGGCGATGACGGGTTTTCCCTGAAAGTCTTCGAGCGCATAGCCCATCTGTTTGGTGCGCGAGCGATGACCAAACGAACGTACGTCGTCCCCGTCAAACCACCGATGACTGCGAAGTTGATCCGGAGTTTTCTTCATCTCCAATAGATCTTATAAGACTTATACGTCCTATAGGTCCTATATCTCCACTTGCTCTGAGATCAAAAACCAATAAGCCGCCATTCCCACGACTAACACCGCCCCTACTAATCCGAGTGCTACAGCAAAAGAGCCGCTAGCCTGAACGATGAAACCGGTAAGCGCAGGAGCAAGTATGCCCCCAAGATTGCCGCCGAAGTTCTGAATGCCTGAGACTGTCCCGACGATCTTCTTGTGGCAAACGGCCTGCGTCAAAGTCCACGTATTCGGTGAGCAGATGCCGAGCCCACACAAGGAAATGGTTAACAACCAAACGGCCGTCATCTTATCGCTCACTATTCCGGCCGGCACGATCAAACAACCGACAGCGAGTCCAATGAGAATGAAGACCTTTCGGACGAGTTTCTCTTCGCGTCCTTGTCTGACCAACCAATCGCTCAGCAGTCCTGAAACAATGATGATTGCCGACATGATAAGAAACGGTGCAGCGCTGTAGAGTGCCATCTCATTGTCCGTGAAGCCTCGTTCCTTCGTGAGATAGCGCGGTAACCAGGTGATGAACACAAACCAGGCGTAGTCGTAAGCGAAAAAGCCGAGAAAGATCCCAAAGACGCTTCGTCTTCTCAACAAACCGAGTCCATCAATAAAAGAAGCTGTTTCCTCTGAGGTTGCTTTGCGTTCTGTAGCAGACGTGGTTTCCCACCTCGTAAGAAATTTCCACCAGGGAAGCAACCAGATCATCGGTATCAATCCGATCACGATGAAAAAGAGCTTCCAACTGTAGCGAGCCAGGAAGTAGGCGCCGACAATACTGCTGAGCGCGGTGCCCAGCCGAACACCAGTCAGATAGATTGCCGTTACGGTGCCGCGCTCTCGCTCCTGAAACCAATTCGCTACTGCTCGCGACGAAGCGGGAAAAGATATTGCTTGTCCGGCGCCGAGTGCTACCCGTAAACCAATCAGCGTAGCAAAACTGTTGACGAAGCCAGTGCAGGCGCAGGTGAGCGACCAGGCAGCGAAGCCTAGCGAGTAAGCTCTTTTAACCCCGAACCGATCGACCAACCAGCCGGAAGGAACCTGCATGAAGGAATAAACCCAGAAGAACCCCGAGAGCAACACGCCAACACTTGCTTCCGACAACTGAAGATCAGCCGTCATTGATGATGACTTCGCGGCGACGGCAACGCTCAGCGCACTACGATGCGCGTAGCTGATCAGCATCGCTGCGAATAGAAGCACAAGGAGCCACCAACGCTGTGGTGAATATTTTAAGATAGCCACTCGTAGATTCTTTCTTCCACTAAAGCTACCTCTCGCCCAATCTCACCGGTAACAAGCGGCTCGCGGTTCTCCAAAACAGCACGCGCAAAATCGTCAATCAACGGTTGGTGAATATTCTTTGCATTGGAATGCGCTTCAGTTCGCTCGCCAGCGCCATTCAACACTCGCATCGTTCCCTCGTTCAAAACAGAAATGTGAATCGAACCATTCGAGCAAAACAGAGCGAAAGTATCCTGCGGTTCTTGCGCTGCATGAGTTACAGTCAAGCTTCCATATACTCCTCGTTCGAACTGGAAAACGGCAGTGGCAACGTCTTCCACTTCTCGTTCAAAGAATAGGTTGCCCAATGTCGCCTTAACGTCCCGGACGCAACCGAATAAATCCAGTAACACCTCTATGCGGTGGCAGCCGAAATCAAACATCGGCCCGCCACCTGAAAGATCTTTCCTGATCAGCCACGAACGCGCATCAGACGGTTTAGGATCAAACCACTCAAATGCGTTCATTTGAACGATAATCGGAATGCCGAGTTCGCCTGAGTCAACTAACTCCTTCACACGGCGCACGACAGGATAGAAATGACGGTAGTAAGCAACACCCAGCTTCACGTTATTGGAGTGGCAGGCCGCAATCATCCGATCGCACTCAGCCACATCGAGTGCCATTGGCTTTTCACATAACACGTGTTTGCCTGCCTCAGCCGCGGCGATTGTTTGTTCAGCATGCAAGTGGACCGGCGTGGCGACGTAGACGGCGTCGATCTCATGGTCCAACAGCAACTGTTGCCAATCCGAGTACCACCGCCGAGCACCGAATTCGCCGGCGAACGACTCTGCTAGTTGTGCCTTTGCCCTGTTGACCGCGATCAGCTCGCATAGTGGAGAATCGCGCAATGCAGGAGCGACGCGCTTTCGCGAAATGTCGCCACAACCGATGAGGCCCCATCTGACTTTCGACACATTCATAAGCATTTGTAGGGGCGAGCCACAACCGCCAGTTCTTCTATTTGCTGGTCGCTCAACGGGGAAACATAAGGCACAATCGCTCCTGTTTTCGCGATTCCAGCCAATTCAGTCGCATGATGCAATACTCGCGCTGGCCCCCACGCATCACGCAAGTCTTCGAGCGGCAGAAATCTGGCGCGCAGATCCGTTGCCGCGTCGAAATCTTCGCGCTCACACGCCTCAAACAACATTTGACTCAACCGCGGCGCGATGCATCCTGATCCGGTCGTAAATCCAGGTAACTTCCAGTCGCGCAGGTGAACCAATGCTGGTCGTTCGCCAATACCACTGACAACGCACCGTCGATCCACGCGCGCAAGTAGAGCCTTGAGATACGCGTCTTCCGACGGATCTGCTCGCGCCACCGCATACTTGATTCCAAGACAAATATCGTCGTTAACCAGACGTGCAACCGCATCGAGACCTGCATCCTTGTCAGATCCAAAATTGGTTTCATCTTTGAGGTAGACAATGAGTTTAGCACCGGCAACTGCGGCAATCTCACGATACCCGCGCTCAAGGCCAGCGGCATCGCGTGGATCACCGCAAGGTAAAATCATCGCGCAGGTGAAGCGATGTTTACGCAGGATGGCTGCTTGCTCCAGCGCACGTCCGTAGGACGGGCCAATGCTCGGAATCACCCAGAGCTCGTTTGACAATCCATTGAGCCATTCGGCGAGCGCTTCAAATTCAGCAAGCTCGATGTGGTAGAGAAACGCATTACCGCCGTAGATGAGCTTGGAGATTCCACCACCGGAGATGTGTTTGACGATCCGCTCATTCTCGGCAAAGTCGATCGACCGCGCAGCGTCGTTTCTTCTCGCCAGTGGCGGGACGGCGAAAACACCGCGCAGATCTTCTACGTTCTCTTTCATTAAAACTTCCTCACATCCTCACCAAACATCGTTGGCTCAGGATACCCATCCTCGTTCTCCGGCGGGTCGAGTGCCGCTTGCGACCTCGTGCCACCACCTCGGTAGTAAATGCGTATATTGCTTAGACGTATGTCGTCGATATAGTGACCTGGAATGCCGCTGATGATAGATGCGTACTTTGGATCGGCGTTGTGAACGACGATATTGCTGAGCATCACTCTACGCAACTCACCCACAAAGGTCTTCTCCTTTGGACCACGGCCACGAAAACCCAGTCGCATAAAAATCGGAGAGTTGCTCACGTCGCGCATCGTAATGTTGTTTATCGTGACGTCCTCCAGCAAAGCGCCGTCGACAGTCTCAAGTGCCAGGCCTCTGCAATACTCAAACACGCAGTTCGAGACAGTTATATTCTTAAAACCGCCATTTGATTCAGTGCCAAACTTGATCCGGCCGGTCGGGCTAAAAGCACCATTCGCGTTTCTGGATACGACGAAGGTACCTTCCTGAATGGGACATACAAGCGCTGCGCTTTAGTTTCGACCGTGGATTGCTGCCCGCAAACAGCGCCGCTGCAAGCAAGAAGCAAGGTGAAAACCAACAGTAATCTCATGGGCTGCTCCTTCAGTCTGTCCACAACACCAGTTGGCGAATAAAGAAATTTCGCACGACTTCTTCAACGGTCGAGTCTGCCGGAAGCTTCTTCCACAACTCGATATACTGGCGCCGCACGAGCGCGCGCCCAGCAAAAAGAAGACTGGCGTGACGCATGGGCCATTCAGCGTAGTACATTACGTCGGGTTTTAGCGGCCACGTCTTCTTGTCCTTTATGTATGGATACATGTATGCGATCGCCTTCGCAATGCCACGACCATCGGGAAGCGAAAAGTTCCACAGGTTGTCATCGGAGGTTGAAAGGATCTGGCAAACCGTCGCCATCGCATCCAGATTGAACAGTGAATAGCCGTAGGGTTTCGTGCGCCGAAGTTCCTCGGGAAAGCTTCCGTCCGCGGCAATCTGATTTGGCACGAGCACAGTCTTGAAACGATCGCGGCAATAGGCCAATAACTCTTCATTTCCAATCAACCGTGCAAAGGCAGCAACCTGCATGACCCAGCAAGTGCCGTGATTATTTTTGGCCTCCCGCTCGTCGATGCCGTTTTTGCTTGTCGTCATCCACTGAACGTAATCCGCAAACCATTTCACGAGCGCATTACGATCAGCAACTGTTAAGGCGTTCGAGTCTTTGAGCACTTCGATTGCGCGCGCCACTTCCACTAAATGAATTGTGTCGATGATGCCGATACCGCGGCCCGTGAAGCGTCCATGAATCGCCTGCGCGTATTGCAGGTTAGGATTCATTCGTGTTCGCTCGTCGATGAACCACGCACGCAGATGCCTGACTGCATGCTTCGCATAGCGCGCGTCTTTCGTAAGTTTCCACGCAGCGACAAGCGCCGGCACCTGCACGCTCAGCCGCATCAGATACCGACGATGATCGACGAAATTGTTTGGGTTCGACATACCATCGCGCTGAATGTAAGGCCCGTCTGGATTCTGCGGATCGGGCCACCAGTAATCACCTTCGGAGAAGTAGTCGTGCACGCCGCCGGCACTGCGAGGCGATCGTGATGCGGTGATCGTGATGGGCGGCTCCGTTAAATATTGATTGGCAGCCTTGAGAACGCGAGCGCGCTCCTGCGCCACACACGGAACGCTCAAGAAAAGCAATCCGCAGATTACACAGATTGTTTCTTTAATCTGCGTAATCTGTGGATGGGTTGCCGTGCGCATCATCTCACCTCGGGTTCGATTCGGTAGCTGTTCGTATCCCAATCGACTGTCACAGTCGTGCCATCCGCAAACGTGGTGCGTTCTTTTCGATAATTGCCGTCAAGAAACTCGTGCTTGGTCATCTGCAACAGCCCGACGCGTTTGTGCAACGCACACATCTGGCGCATCAACCCCATCGCCTTCTCCAAAACAGCGGTTTGATTGATGGGCATTTCAGGCACACCGCCGAATAGCAGACCCTGAAGCAAAGTTTTCTCGTCGCGCGCGCTGAACGAAACTATCACTGCGTCGTGGTAAACCAGGTTGTAAAGCGGAACCAGGATCGCTTTGCTTCCTCCACCTGACGAGTTGACAACATCGACGTACGGAATGGTCCAATCGGCCCCGGCCTCTGTGGCAATGATGCCGAGATTGTGCCGCGCCCAATTGAGCATGGCGATCTGCCCACGCATTGCGTCAGTGTGTGTAGTTGGATGTTCGGGATTGAAATCCTGATCGGGCGGCACGTAGCCGATCACATCGATGTAAATTCCTTGCGTCCTGATTTGATGATCAAACAACAACTGGTAGTTCTTGAGTAGATGGCCCAGTTGGAAGCGAGCATTCAGATACGCCTGCCTGCCGCCGTCCCAATGACGCATCATCGGAATGTTTCCCTGCTTTGAATCGCCGAAACGCGAACCGGGAAATTGTTGCGCCGGCAGAGACGCATCCTCTTCACGGACGGCAAACTGCTCGTTGTAAGACGGAGCATCGAGATAGTAGTCGCGATACTGATCGTGAAAGATCACCGGATAGCCGATTTCGCGACAGGTATCGACGAGCCGCTTCATACCGTCCCAACCGCCGGCCTGCTCGGGAGGCGGCAGTGAATCGGGATGCTGACGGTCATAACCGAGATGCGGCCAGCCAGACACGAAGACCAATACACGCTCGAGTCCTTTGGCTTTAAGTTCACGAAGTTGCCTGGTCCTTTCGTCAAACGTGGTGAGACTGTAGTTTTTCGACTGGTCCTTCGTGTCGTAGCGATCGCTCTCCGGACTGAGATTGCGCAGAATGCTCGCGCGCATGTGCGGAACACCGATCAGATCACCAACCGCCGGAGTGCGTGCGATCTTTTCTTTGAGCGAAACGAACAAGCCTGTCTCGATCGCATAGCGTCGATATCGCTGCGCCATGTCAACGTAGTTGCCGGAGGTGGGTATCATGCGCGCCGAGCGGAGATAACCGAACCGACCGAGTTGCGCACGCCAGCGTGGGCCAATCACTGTTGGTCCACCAGCCAGATGCGAGAACTGATAGGCAGCATCGTCGGGTGTTTCGACGATCACCATCAACCCCGAGTTTCCTTTTTGAAATCCCCACCACGACATCGACCATGATTCGATGACGTGGCTCTGCAACAAACTGTGATCGCTGGCCGCAATCTTTCCCTCGGGAGTGATACTGCGAATCGGGTAATACTCTTTGGGCCAATTTCGCGGCAGCAGCGTGCCTCGACCATTACTCAGCAATGTATAGTCGATCTCACGAGCGTCCAATGCTCCCGGCCAGTCGAGTTGCCTTAACGTGGTCTCACGTTCGTTCGCCACCACATCGAACACAACTTCTTCGTTCCGGCCTTCGAGACAGATAGTCAGAAACAGCTCGAGATCCAACTGAGCTCCTTTGTGCTGCCAACCCGAGAGGGCAATCCTTAAGCCGGTTTTGAACGCAGCATCGTAAGGAACAATCGAGATCTTTTTCGCATCCGCGAGACGCAGCGCGAGTTGCTCACTTTTCCATCTGACCAGCATGTCGCCCGACTTCGAAGGCATCATGGTCCACTGTGCAGGTCCGGCGTGAATCGTTAACGCGAGGTCTGTTTCGCTGAGAGTTACACGGTTCGTTCTACCGGCGATGGTCCATTTGCCGGCGGCACGCGAGATCGTGACCGGTACGGCGCCCCACTGCGGACGGGAAAGTTGTTGGGCTGTTAAAGGAACCGAAAGAACTAAGGTGATTAGCAGGACTGTGATGAGACATCCGACTCGCTTCAGGCGCGTTCTGCTCATGTCGCGCATTTTGCCACACTTTGGGACAAAATCGCGAAGATTTACGTGAGATAGCCGTGGACGGAGGCGGCGGCTTTGCGTCCGTCGGCAATGGCCCAAACAACCAGCGATTGGCCACGCTCGATGTCGCCAGCGGCGAACACGCCCGGCACGCTGGTCATCTTGTTCTCGTCAACCGGCACTACGCCTCTTTCATTTAGCATCAGACCAAGTTGCGAAATGAGTCCTTCTTTCTCCGGCCCAACAAAGCCCATGGCGAGCAGTACCAGTTGAGCAGGCCAAATACGTGTCGTTCTCGGTACTTCATCAAACGAGGACGTGACGTCAACTGTCTCAACACCTTCGACACCGTTGTCGCCGATGAACCGCCTGGTCATAACCGAATATGAACGCGGATCTTTACCACTGACAGCGATTGCTTCTTCATGTCCATAGTCAACGCGATGAATCTTCGGCCACTGCGGCCACGGGTTATCGACCATGCGAACAACAGGTGGCTGCGGCAGGATCTCAAATTGGACCAAACTCCGGCAGCCGTGTCTCAGCGCTGTAGCGATGCAGTCAGTACCTGTATCACCGCCGCCGATGACGATCACGTCTTTATCCTTTGCCGAGATGAAGTTTCCTTCTCGATGATTGCCGTCTAACAGACTCTTCGTATTGGCCCGCAAGAAGTCCATGGCGAAGTGAATGCCTGAGAGATTTCGATTTTCGATCGAAAGATCGCGCGGACGGTTAGCACCGCCGCACAGAACAACCGCGTCAAAGTCATGCAACAGTCGATCGGTCGAATAGTCAGTGCCAACGTCTGTACCGGTAGCGAAGTCGATCCCCTCTGCAGCAAGGAGATCCACACGACGTTGAACGATAGCTTTGTCGAGCTTCATGTTTGGGATGCCATACATGAGCAGCCCGCCAATTCGATCTGCTCTCTCAAATACTCTTACGGAGTGGCCCAACTTATTCAGTTCTGCCGCGCAAGCCAGACCGGCTGGTCCGGATCCAACTACCGCGACCTTTCTTCCAGTGCGACGTCTAGGCAAATGAGGAACGATCCATCCCTCATCAAAACCACGATCGACGATGGCACATTCGATTGACTTGATCGTGACTGGTTCACCGGTTATGCCAAGCACGCAGGAACCTTCGCAGGGTGCAGGACAAACTCGGCCCGTGAATTCCGGAAAGTTGTTTGTCTTGTGCAAGAGATCGAGAGCGGCTTTCCAGTTTCCACGCGAGACGAGCTCGTTCCAGTCAGGAATCAGGTTGTTGAGCGGACAACCGGAAGCGGCACCGTTGATCAGTTCGCCGGTGTGACAGAACGGTATGCCGCAGTCCATGCAGCGGCCGCCCTGCTCACGCAACGTCAAATCAGCGAGGTGCACGTGAAACTCGTTCCAATCGTGAACGCGCTCTACTGGCGCGCGCACGATTGGCAACATACGATTAGTCATATTCATAACGAACCGTCTGGATCACGTCCTGTGTGCCAAGGCGATTGCCGGCTTCTCTTCCAAAACGCGTCGATAGTCGTTTGGCAGCACTCGCACAATGTTTGAAACGAATTGGTCCCACGCCAGAATGATTTCAGTCGCGCGCCGGCTGCCTGTATATTCGGCGTGACGAAAGATCATGTCCTTCACAAACTCAATCTCAGCCTGATGGTTAATAGCGGTTAAAGAAACCATCTCCAGGTTGCAGAACTTCCGCGCCTGTTCGCTTTCATCAACAAGATAAGCAATGCCGCCCGACATACCAGCAGCAAAATTGCTACCGACCTGGCCCAACACGACCACGCGACCGCCAGTCATGTATTCACAACCATGATCGCCGACGGCCTCCACTACTACATTCGCTCCGCTGTTACGAACGCAAAACCTCGCACCCGCGATACCGTTGATATAGCCTTCGCCGCTTGTCGCACCATAGAAGGCGACATTGCCAATGATCACATTCTCTTCCGGAACGAATGGAGAGTTCACGGGAGGAACAACGATGATCTTTCCACCGGACAGACCTTTGCCGAGATAGTCGTTTGCATCTCCTTCAAGTCGAAGAGTGATGCCCTTCGGTATGAAGGCGCCAAAACTCTGACCGGCCGAACCCTCGAAGTGTAGTTGAATCGTATCGTGCGGTAATCCAGCTGGTCCATATTGTTTGCTGACTTCACTTCCCAGCCGGGTTCCAACAGCACGATCGACATTGCGAATGGGAAGAGTGGCCGAGACCGGTTCGCCTTTCTCCAATGCAGGGCTACAGAGATCGAGTAGAGTCTTACTATCGAGCGTGTTTTCAAGATCGTGTTTCTGCGTATTTTGACAGTAGCGACCCACAGTCTCAGGAAGATCAGGTTGGAAAAGCACACGCGACAAATCAAGGACACACGCCTTCCAATGGTCGATCTTGGCCTGACGTAAACATTCGGTATGGCCCACCATCTCATTCACGGTACGAAATCCAAGCTGCGCCATCAGCTCGCGTACTTCCTGCGCGACAAACATCATGAAGTTGACGAGATGTGAAGGATCGCCACTGAACTTCGCCCGCAACTTCGGATCTTGTGTCGCCACACCAACCGGACAAGTGTTCAAGTGACAAGCCCGCATCATGATGCAACCGAGCGTTACCAGCGGCGCAGTGGCAAAGCCAAACTCTTCCGCTCCGAGCAGCGCCGCTACAACTACATCGCGGCCTGTTTTCAACTGGCCATCAGTCTCGATCGTTATGCGACTGCGCAGGTCGTTCAGCAAGAGTGTCTGGTGCGTTTCGGCAAGACCAAGCTCCCATGGCGCGCCTGCGTGCTTAATGCTGGTCAGTGGTGATGCGCCAGTGCCGCCGTCGTAACCGCTAATCAGAACTACGTCGGCGCGAGCCTTCGCTACGCCCGCTGCGATCGTGCCGACGCCGGCTTCGGCGACGAGCTTCACGCTAATCCGCGCCTCGGGATTTGCATTCTTCAAGTCATAAATAAGTTGGGCCAGATCTTCGATCGAGTAGATGTCGTGATGTGGCGGCGGTGAGATTAGACCAACTCCGGGTGTTGAATGTCTGACACTCGCTATCCACGGATACACTTTCTCTCCCGGCAATTGGCCACCTTCGCCGGGCTTGGCCCCCTGCGCGATTTTTATCTGAAGCTCACGCGCGTTGACGAGGTAGTGACTCGTAACGCCGAACCTTCCAGACGCCACCTGCTTGATTGCACTGTTGCGCGAATCGCCATTGGCGTCGGTGAAGTAGCGTTCCGGATCTTCTCCTCCTTCTCCTGTGTTGCTTTTGCCGCCAATGCGATTCATTGCGATGGCAATCGACTCGTGGGCTTCCTTGCTGATTGAGCCATACGACATCGCACCCGTTTTGAAACGCCTGACGATCGCTTCAACAGGTTCGACCTCTTCAATCGGAACCGGCGGGCGTTTAGACCGGAGCTCCATCATCCCGCGCAGTGTGCAGAGACTGCGAGCTCGGCTATTCACGAGGTCGCTGTACTCTCTGAAGAGTTCGTAGTTTCCCGTGCGACAGGCAGTCTGCAACTTGTGAACGGTCTGTGGATTGAAAAGGTGAAGCTCACCATCTTTGCGGTATTGATAATGACCGCCGCTGTCCAGGGTCTGCTGTTCCGACTCGCCGTTGAATGCCGCGGTATGTCTGCGCCGGACTTCCTCCGCAATTACATCAAGGCCGACGCCACCAACATTCGAAGGTGTGCGCGTGAAGTATTTATCGATGACGTCCTGATGCAGCCCGATGGCTTCGAAAATCTGAGCGCCACAGTATCCCTGCGTGGTTGAGATGCCCATCTTTGAGATGACCTTGATGATCCCCTTGTTTATGGCACTAACGTAATTGTGCAAGGCCGCAGTCACTTCGATGTCTGAAAGCAAGCCCTCACTGGCGCTGTCGTGAATCGTCTCAAACACCAGATACGGATTAATGGCAGCAGCTCCGTAGCCCAGTAACAATGAGAAATGATGGACTTCTCGCGGCTCTCCACTCTCAACTATCAAACCAACTCGCGTGCGTGTGCCTTCACGAATTAAGTGATGATGAACAGCAGCAACTGCAAGCAGTGCAGGTATGGGCGCCATTTCGGCGTTGACGCCGCGATCGGAAAGGATGATGAGACTGTTTCCATCTGTGATGGCTGCGCTGGCTTGCTCGCACAGATTATCGATCGCTGTCGCGAGTCCTTTTCCTCCTTGGGCCACCCGAAAAATAGCCGGCAGGGTAAGAGATCGCAGTCCTGGTTTTTGGCGAGCGTCGCCGAGGAGTCGTAGTTTTTCCAGCTCTTCGTTGGTCAGAATGGGTGAAGAGAGTCTGATTTGCTGTGCACACTCCGCCGAAGGCTCGAGCATGTTTGCCTCCGGCCCCACACAAGTGTCGGCAGACATGACCAACTCTTCGCGAATACCATCGATGGGCGGATTTGTTACTTGCGCGAAAAGCTGCTTGAAATAGTTGTAGAGCAACTGCGGCCGTTCCGAGAGAACAGCAAGTGGTGTGTCGGTGCCCATCGAACCAAGCGGCTCACTGCCCGTCGCAGCCATGGGTCCGATCAGTAATCTCAGATCTTCACGGGTGTAACCGAAAGCACGCTGGTGTTTCACAAGCGTCTCAGAGTTAGTCTGGTGAACATACAGCGGATCGGGCAGGTGTTCGAGAGTGATCAAGTTCGCGTCGAGCCATTCCTGGTAAGGGTGTTCATTAGCCAGCGTTTGCTTCAGCTCATCGTCGCTAATGATTCGGCCTTGCTTCGTGTCGACGAGAAAGATGTTTCCAGACTGGAGACTGCCTTTCGCAGTGATTTGATCGGCCGGTATGTCGAGGACACCGACTTCCGATGCCATCACGACGAGACCGTTGTTGGTAATGTAGTAACGAGCGGGACGAAGACCGTTGCGATCTAGTAACGCTCCAACTACAGATCCATCCGTGAAGACAATCGACGCCGGCCCATCCCAGGGCTCAGTTATAAGTGAGTGATACTCATAGAAGGCCCGTGTCTCTCTGCTCATGAATGGATCGCTGGTCCACGGTTCCGGAACCATCATCATCAGCGCGTGCGGCAAAGAACGACCGGCCAGCAAAAACATCTCGAGCGCGTTGTCGAACATGCCGGAGTCGCTAGCATCAGAGTCGATTACGGGCAGCACCTTCTGAAGGTCCACTCCGAAGAGTGTTGACGCAAACTGGCTCTCGCGGGCATGCATCCAGTTCACATTGCCTCGCAGCGTGTTGATTTCGCCGTTGTGCGCGAGATAGCGATATGGATGAGCGCGCGCCCAACTGGGAAACGTGTTAGTGCTGAAACGGGAATGAACGATAGCTAGTGCTGAGATCAGTGTGTCATCAACCAGATCGGGATAGAACTCAGGCAATTGACTCGCGGTCAACATTCCTTTGTAGACCACTGTCTTGTACGACAAGCTGGAAATGTAAAAAGCTGCATACTCGTCGTAGTTCAGTCGTTTCACCTCGCGCGTAGCGCGTCGACGTATCACATAGAGTTTGCGTTCGAATGCAGCGTCGTCTTTTACATCTTCATTGCGACGGATGAAGAATTGGCGGATGAATGGCTTGGATTCACGTGCAGTTGGGCCAAGTAGAGAGTCGTCTGTGGGGACGTCTCGCCAGCCGATTAATCTTTGTCCTTCTTCGTCAACGATCCTCTCCAGTGTTGCTTCAAAGGTTTTTCGTGGCTCTTCAGAAACCGGCAGGAAGATCATACCGACGGCGTACTGTCCAAAGGCCGGGAGTTCGAGGCCAACCTTCAGACATTCGTTTAGCAAAAAATCGTGAGGTGTTTGGATCAGGATACCGGCGCCATCACCACTATTGGCTTCGCAACCTGACGCACCGCGGTGTTCCAGATTACGTAGAACCTTCAGTGCGTCTCTTACGATTTGATGAGATCGTCTTCCCTTAATGTCAGCAACAAAACCAACGCCACAAGCATCGTGCTCGTGGCGCGGATCATAGAGACCTCGTTTTGTGTCTCTTGTGCTTCTTTGTGGCTCAGCCGGCATTGGCTTCAGCGACGGTGAGCCCTTCACTCAGGATTGGAACCGGCGAAGTTGCGGCAACCGGTACTACTTCGGGCTGCGTCGTCCCGATGGCGGGCGTTGGCGGCAGAAATTCGGGATAAGCCAAAACACCGACCTCTGCCATGTCGAGACCTTCCAGCTCCACCGCCGCGGAGACACGGTTTCCGATCAAATAGCCAATTATCTTGAAGAACAGATGAAACGTAGTGAAGGTGAATGCGACGCAAACAACTGCACCGATAACTTCTGCCGTGAGTTGACCAAATCCGCCGCCGTAAAAGAGCCCACGCACACCACCAGCGACACCGTTTAATCCCTGGCCATAAGTACCATCCGCAAACAGACCAACCGCGATAACTCCCCAGGCGCCGTTGACACCGTGAACGCTGATCGCGCCTACCGGATCATCGATCTTCATCCGGTGTTCCAGAAAGATGGTCGCGCCGACGAGCAGGACGCCGGCAATCAGACCAATCAAAACGGCGCCGGTGCTGTTGACAAACGCACAAGGTGCTGTCACAGCCACGAGTCCAGCGAGCATTCCATTTGCCATGAACGACAAATCAGGTTTGCCGCGAAGTTGGGTAATTGCAACCATCGCAGCCACTGCTCCCGCCGCTGACGCCAACATGGTATTCACAGCTACGACCGCGATGCGCAGATCACCACCGGATAAAGTTGAGCCGGCATTGAAGCCAAACCATCCAAAGGCGAGTATGAGAACTCCTAGAATGGCCATCGGTATGTCGTGGCCGGGAATCGCATTTACTCGTCCGTCTTTTTCATACTTACCGATGCGCGGTCCCAGGATTCGCGCGCCGGCAAACGCTGCGACTCCACCGACCAGGTGCACGACCGACGAACCGGCGAAATCGACGTGACCATGGCCCAATCCGAATTCCTTACCGAGTTGTGAAAGCCAACCACCACCCCACACCCAGTTTCCGAAGATCGGATAGACCAACATCGACATGAAAATGGCGTA